>Ga0074197_1000033_pt1 | contig 296882 bp, 219 predicted proteins | sample EPASupsiteSAE305_FD_64526 | JGI IMG/M metagenome (GOLD analysis project Ga0074197, IMG submission 64526) | Bioremediated contaminated groundwater microbial communities from EPA Superfund site, New Mexico - SAE3-05 reassembly with SPADES | ecosystem: Environmental > Aquatic > Deep subsurface >... | reverse complement strand
TTACCGTCTCACACAACGGTACCACAACAACCACTGCTACCGTTAGTCAGCCCACAGCTGTTTCCGGCTCACACACATCAACCAACGTAATCTGCAATGGCGGATCAACAGGAACAGCCTCTGTTTCAGCAACAGGCGGAACACCTTCCTATACCTACAGCTGGAACACCGGTTCAACCAGTGCTTCAATCAGCGGACTTATTGCCGGTACCTATACAGCCACCATCACCGATACACACGGATGTACCGATACCGAATCGGTTACCATTACCCAGCCATCAGCCCTGGTAGCCTCAACAACTGTTGTGAATGTTTCCTGCTTCGGATCATGCAACGGAAGCGTTACAGGTGGTGCAACAGGCGGTGGAGGAACATTGATTACCTATTCCTGGTCAAACGGAAGTGTTAACCCCGTAATAAGCGGACTTTGTGCCGGTACCTACACCCTGACTGTTACCAATGACCTTGGCTGTCAGGATACCGAAACTGCAACGGTTACATCGCCAACGGCTATAGTTGTCACTCCTTCGGTGACAAACGCAACATGCGGAACAGCCAACGGATCGGCTACTGTTTCAGTTTCCGGCGGATCATCGCCCTATACCTACAGCTGGAGTACCGGGTCAACAACAACCGGCATCACAGGTGTGGTTTCAGGAACATACTATGTAACCGTAACCGACAGCCACAGCTGTCAGCAAATTCAGACAGTCAATATCTCTGATGTGGGCGGTGCAACAGTGACCACAAACTTTACCCCGGTAAGCTGCTTCGGTGGAAGCAACGGAACTGCTTCGGTTTCAGCAACCGGTGGAACATCTCCTTACTCATACAACTGGTCAGCAGGCGGATCGGGAACTTCGGTTGCCGGACTGGCAGCAGGAACATATACCGTTACTGTAACCGACAACAGCGGTTGCGTTTCAACCCAGACTGTCACCGTTACACAACCCACAGTGGTTTCAGGCAGTATTTCAGCTGTTAATGCAAGTTGCAACGGACTTTGTGACGGATCTCTTTCAGTTACTGCATCGGGTGGTACTCCGGGTTACTCATACCTTTGGACAGGTGGTTCTACCGGCACATCTGCAACAGCCCTTTGTGCAGGTTCATACACTGTGACTATCACCGATAACAACGGATGTGCGCAGCCGTTCAGCGGAACAGTAACTCAGCCATCAACGATCAGCTCCTCTACCACCTCAACCACCAATGTTTTATGCAATGGCGGAAACAACGGTGCTGCAACTGTTGCTGCATCGGGCGGAACTGCACCATACACCTATGACTGGTCATCGGGAACAAACGGAGCAAGTGCCAGCGGACTGGAAGCCGGAACCTACACAGTAACTATTACCGATGGAAATGACTGTGAAATAAACACTACAGTTGTAATCACCGAACCAGCTGTGATAGATATCACTTCCAGTGTATCGCAGTCGAACTGCGGAATGAGCGACGGATCGGCAATTGTTTCAGTAACCGGTGGTGTTATGCCATTTGATTATAACTGGAGCAATGGTTCAACAGCCGACAATATTACCGGCGTGCCCTCAGGCTCATACACCGTGACCGTGACCGACAACAACGGTTGTGAAATGATTGAAGTTGTAGGTATTACCGATGCAGGCGGACCTTCACTTACCGGAGTTTCAGAGAATATCCTGTGCTTTGGTGAAAATAACGGATCGGCTTCTGTAACTGCAACAGGAGGCGCAGGACCTTACTCATATGAATGGACAGGTGGAGAAACAACCAGCAGCATTACCGGTCTGGGTGCCGGAAATTATGATGTTACCGTAACCGATGACAACGGATGTATTTCGATTGAAACATTCACCATCAGCCAACCCCCTGCCATTTCAATTGATATAACCTCAGATATCGGAACAGCTACTGCAACTGCTTCGGGTGGAACAGGTTCATTTACCTACGAATGGAGCAACGGCGCCACTTCTGCAACCATAAGCGGACTTGCAGAAGGCAATTATACCGTCACCGTTACCGATGAAAACGGATGTACTGAATCAGAATCAGTATATGTTACAGGAGTTGGAATCAGCGAAGTTCAGGAAATCAGTCTGAATATTTTCCCCAACCCTGCCGAGGATATCTTAAACATTATAATGACCGGTGCTGAAATCAAAAAGGTTATCGTGAACGATCAGCTTGGAAGGACTCTGATGGTTAAAGATATTATTAATAACGAAACCAGAATTGACCTTTCAAACTGCACTCCTGGCATGTATTACATCACAGTTACAAACGAAAATAAAAACTATATCAGAAAGATAGTTATAAAATAATGTTTTGCCTTTCCGCTGGTTAGCGGACCCAGTCCGTGGATAGCGGATAAAATTAATTTTGCTTCAAAAAAAAAGGGCTGCTTCATTCAGTCCTTTTTTTCGTTCGCAGAGGAAAGAAAACAGATTAGATTATTTGCTGATTATCAAACTCAAATGTAAACCATTACCTTCCCCGGGTAAATAATAACAGAACGATCTGGAATAGCCGGATCAAAAATTATTAATCACAGTACATATATTCAAAAAAATAGTTTTAATTTTAAAAAAAATAGTTTTAATTTTAATAAGTTGAGAGAATAAGGTGAGCCAACAATCATTTTAAAATGTCTTTTGGAATTGACGAGACTATTTTTTATATACAATTAAATTATAAAACAAAACTTTGTACCTGACAAAATACTTAAAAATGATTGTTGAAAGCAATTTAATTGGATATTTCCTTCAGCCGGTTGGCTGATCGAAATGAAAGAAGATTGAGGGAACTCCGGTAAGGAAGAGAACAATAATTAATGAGTACATGACAAGACTTTATGAAGCAATTTAAGATTTCTTCCAATGGTTGAAATGACAAGTTAATATGATAATTTTATTTTATGCACAATATAATTAATAAAAAATCAATACTATGAGAAAAACATTATTAGTACTGTCTACAGTATTACTTTTTGGACTAACTGCTTCGGCCCAGTTTGTTGCAAAAATGGAAGTTAAGGAAGAAATTCCCGGAATTTGTGATAAAAATGAAGTTTATGTTCTTTTCCCGATGTTTGACGGACAAAAGGAGGCGGTTTGCCCTGTTACCAATGAGGTTATTCTAAAAAGGTTAAATTCTGAAGTTCAATTTTTAAAAGACAATCCCAAATATAAGGATAAAGGAATGATTGGACTGGTAATCAATTGTAAGGGAGAGGTGGTTAAATGTGAAATGGATAATAAAACACAAAGTTCAGAACTAGATAAACAAATAGAAACTGTATTTAATTCACTGGGCGAATGGAAACCGGCAAAGCTTAACGGAAAAGAAGTAGACAGTTCACTATTATTCAGTTTTAAAATTAAAAAAGGTGTCATTTCCTTTGATTGACAACCTACATCACATCATTTATTGAAACTGAAAATAAAAGTCATAGAATAATCTTGGTAGACAAAGAAGGCAATGATTTTATTTTTTATTTGACAATAATTGATAATAAATGGTATTTGACAATAATTGACAGGGCGACATCCGACTGTGGAGCATAAAGTCTATGCAAAAAGAGCTTACAGTAGTGTGCTTATTTTAATTGACTTCCCCTCAGTTTGGAAAACTCGCTGCATTTAATTAGTTTTACTGCATGTTGTTGGTTAAGACGTTTTGATATCTAAACAATGCCAACACACGAAACGTTAGCGATAATAATAGAAATCTCTTAATTATTATAATTATAGTATGAACAGAAATCTTCTCCGCACGTTATTAATGGCACTTTTAATTGTGACATTAACCCAATGCAATGAAAACGACGAAAGTCTGACTGACACAGTTAAGTTTAGTGAAAACGATCCTTTTAAATCAACAATCACACCTAGTCAGAATTTTGAAATAGATCCAAATCAGGATAATGTTGTTGAAGGGAATAATGGAACAACTATTGTATGCCCAAAAGGTTGTTTTTTAAACTCAAACGGAGAAGAGGTCACTGAAAATGTTAAAATTGAATTGGCAGAGGCACTTTCATTACAAGACATGATTTTATCAAATTTAACCACAACTTCAGATGGAAAGCCGCTTGAAACAGATGGGATGATCTATTTAAATGCCACTTCAAACGGTAAACAACTGAAAATAAATAAAGCAAAACCTGTTTATATAGAAATTCCGACACCCGCAAGAAAACCAGATATGAAGGCCTATAAGGGGGTTCGTGATGAAAACGGAAATATGAACTGGATTGAACCAAAAAAAATCGAACAGTTTCTTATTCCGGTTGATTTAGATTTACTTGATTTTCTTCCTGAAGGATTCCAGGCAGAGGTAGACAAAGGCATGCCGTATAAAAGTTATAAAGTCAGCACCCAATCACTTACAGACAGTTTATATTACAGTTTGTCAGTATCAGATGGAAGAGAACTGATTAAAGGGTTTGAAAAAACCGATTATAATGAGCCATTATATAACTTGAAAAGCAAAGTAGTCAACGGAAAATATACCGAAGAATCGTATGAATCTGAAGGCCCAAAACCCGTTCCCTCTCCATTCCAGGTTGAGGACACATTACCATTAGTTGATAGTGTTTTTGTTGGCAACTGTGGAATTGATCCTGCAATTATTAAAGTTATCAAATCAAAAAAATATCAAAACACTCTGATTTCAACCAGGGAATTTGAAACACGACTACAGGTTATTTTTAAAACCTGCAGAAATGATATTCTTGAAATTTATATCAGAAATATTAACAAAAACCTGTATGAACTGGACAGCATGGTATATTCTCTTCTGGACGGCAATCAATACTATGAGGCTTTCTATAATTTTTCCCAACAAAGACTGACCAATGTTAAGGGGGCTGACAGATATGCAAAGCTTTTAAAAGGATATTACAATAAAGAATTAAAAAAGGTAAAAAGTGAACTAGAAAAAAATAAGAAAAAACTAATAGTATCCCTTCAGAAAGAGAACGCAGAAGTTAAAAAGCTGGCCGATAATTATAGAGGACTGCTTTGGAAAAGGGAAAAATACCGGATGGAAAAATATGGTTTTAAATGGACCGAAACAGGTTGGATTAATATAGATAAGGGTATTGAAACAAGACACAGGTGTGATCAGGATCAGGATGATATTAAAGTATCGGTCGAAAATGGAAAAGATTTTGACCAGGTTTATTGCTATGTTTTTTTTAAATCAATTAGAAGCCTATATAGATTAAACACAACTGACAATATTAATTTTTTTCCGGGCAACAGTGTGGACAGAAGTATGTGGACACCTTGTAGTAAACCGGCAACCCTTATTTCAATTGGTTATAAAAATGAAGTGCCTTCTATTGCCGTGAAAGAATTTATGACAGACAATGCAAAAATCAATCTGGCTTTATCCTCATCAACAATGGAGCAGGTAAAAGGTATTATCAGTCAATATGACAATAATGTTGTGGAAAACAGGATAAGTAAAGATCTTGAATTCATGAAGGAATTTTATAAAGAAAAAATACGGCAGAAAGAGCTTATTAAAGAAAGTAACTTTATCAAAAGACTTTGGGCTATAGCAAATCCTTGCTGCGGATAAATAATAAGAACATTTGATTTATAAATGACAACCACCATTTGGGATCAAAGCTAAGGTTTAATAGGATAAATTTAAGTTATGGCCCTTTAAAGAAATGAAAGCAAATATTTTAATATTACTGTTATTTATAAGTTTTTGCTCTTATGCGCAGCAAAAAACTTTTCCTGATTTCTTGGTAACGGATACGATAGTAAAATTGAAAGAGAATGCAATAATTATTTCTGACACTGGAAAAATTAATCTATTAAGATCTATATATAACAAAGAGCCATTTCTCTCATATTATCAGGCATATGGCAAAGAGTTGATTACAAAATTAGATGACCATTATTTTATAGACCTTAATCAAGATAACCAGGTTGACTATGTTTATTATGGTTGGGCTCCGCCATGTAATTTCCAGAAATACTTAATAATTGCTGAAAACAGGAATAGTGTTTATTTAGTTCGTCATTGGAGAGAAGCTGATTTTATAAATTTCAATATTAATGATACATCGACAATTTTTCAACTTTTAACCACAGGATGTTGTGGTCACAAATATGACTATATAAATTCATATTGTATAAATAAGAAAGACTCAATCATATTAGTTAACAAATCAGATGTTTTCTGGCAAAAATCATGTGAACCAAGATTTCCGGATACTATTATTGAATGCAATGAAGAAATAATTATTATTAAAGACTCTGTTTTACTATCCTTATTTCCTGATGTTTGGAGCGTTAAAGACTTAGGGAAAATCGGACTTTCGAACAAATATTATTGTAAAAGAGGTAATCAGGGTATAATATTGTATTCTGAAGTTAATGAAAATCAAAAAGAATGGTATTTTATTCGAATTGAACTCAACAATGAAACTCAATTAAATGAAAGATATTTATACGGATGGATTTGTTCTGATGATATCAAACTAAAAGATTGAATCTTAATGCATAGAATAACACATCATAATCAAGTTGGTGTCCAGCTATTAAAAGATCTAAGTCACAACTCATTGCATACTTATTTCGTTTTAAAGGTTTTGTTAGTAGAAATATTAGTATTCTTTTGCTTTACTTGCGCAAGTCAGGATAGCCTCATGATAAAAAAAATTGAACTAGCCCTGAAAAACAATCAATCCACAAAAGCATATTTTCTGGCAAAAGACAGTCTGAATTCAGAAGAAACAAAAGCTCTTAAATACTATTTTCAAGCAGAATCTTTGTATAATTTCAGTTTAAAACTAAATTGCCCTGAGTATTTTCCAATGAGACATTATTCATTGGAATACTATAAAAAATCTATACAGTCTGACTCTTTATTTTACAAACCCTATATAAGGATTGGAGATTACATTTACTATACCACAGAAAATTTCTTTGATGACAGCAATGAATTTCTTGATAAAATAATTGAAAGAAAAAGAATGGCCATTGAAAATTATTATGAAAAAGCACTTTTGTTAAATCCAAATGATTCACTGCTAAGAAAAAAAATTATCATGCTTAAGGAAGAAATAAAGCAATAATAGGAATCCTTTTTAATAAGATATCCCAACACTTTACTTGAAATAATAAAAATAACCCGACATTTTAGAATATTTCCTACTACAACAAATATCCCCGCCAATTAACACAATTCCACATTTAATGACAAAATAATCAATTTTTCAAATTTTCGTCAATAGCGCAATTATTTTTCTGAACTCACGAATCAAACACCCCCCTGTTTATAAAATTCCCCCGTTTTTTTAATCCACATTTTCAAAAATATTACTTTTGACCCGTCGTTAAGGTAAATAAGTAATGACAGACGCGGCTGTATTTCTAATATTATTGGTTCTTTCTGCCGGGGTGTTTATTGTCCCCGCAAGGATGAAATATGTATATACGCTTTCTGTCTTTCTTGCTTCGCTGGTAATTACCTCCCAATGGGCAATTACCGCATTTCAATACCAAAACCCCATCATCATTTCACACAGTTCATTTCTTAAAATACATCTTCCGGTCATGATCATCGACCGGCTTTCGGCTTTCTTTATTCTGATCATCAATTTTACCATGCTTACCGGACTGGTTTATGCCGGGGGGTACCTCAAGCCTTACCAGAAAAGTAAAACTCCGGTACAGTTTTCCTTGCATTTTTTTGCTTACCTCTGGCTTTGTTTTTCAATGGTCATGGTGACTTTAATGCAATCGGCTTTTAATTTTCTTGTGGTTTGGGAACTGATGACCGTTTCTTCTTTCATCCTTGTCATGTTCGATGCCGAAAGCAGACCTGTTCTCAAAGCAGGAATAAATTATCTTGTGCAAATGCACATCGGATTTATTCTGCTTCTTGTGGGGTTTCTGATTGCTGAAAGTGTTACCGGCAGTTTGTCTTTTTCAGGACTTGAAGCCTATTTTTCTCAAAAACCCAACCTGCCCCTGTTTCTTGTGTTTTTCATCGGCTTCGGAATAAAAGCAGGGTTTATCCCGCTGCATACATGGCTGCCGCTTGCTCATCCCGCTGCTCCTTCGCATGTTTCGGGCGTGATGTCGGGCGTGATGATCAAAATGGGTATATATGGCATTCTGCGCATCCTTGGTTTTGTCCAGGATGACCTGCTCACCATTGGGGTTATCATTTTAATTGTTTCTGTGCTTTCCGGACTTTATGGTGTTATGATGGCCATTGTTCAGCATGACCTGAAACGCCTGCTGGCTTACCATAGTATTGAAAATATCGGAATTATTGGCATTGGAATCGGGCTTGGGGTCATAGGGCTTGCAACCGTAAATCCGGTATTGACAGTTTTGGGATTTACCGGCGGAATCCTCCATGTGCTCAACCACAGTCTGTTTAAATCACTGCTCTTTTATAATGCCGGATCTGTTTATTCAGCCACCCACACCCGAAATCTTGAAAAACTTGGCGGACTGATCAAAACCATGCCCTATTCTGCTTTCCTTTTTCTGATTGGGGCGCTGGCAATTTGCGGACTCCCTCCCTTTAACGGATTTGTTTCGGAATATCTCATCTATCTTGGAATGTTCAAGGAAATTTCGGATGTGGGATTGTACGAGGCCATATTATTGCTGCTCAGTATTGTAGGCTTAACTATAATTGGGGGTTTGGCCATTTTTTGCTTCACCAAAGCCTTTGGAATCGTGTACCTTGGCCAGTCAAGAAGTGAAAAAACTGAACATGCTGTTGAATCACCAAAAATAATGATCATTCCCCAAATGGCCATTGTGGCTGTCATCCTTTTGATCGGACTGGGTTCCTTTATGTTCATTGGTCCGGTTGCTGAAATTTCACTCAACCTCTTCAAACTCGATCCGGGAAGTTTTAATGTTCAAACCTTTGCCGGAGATATTTCCAGACTGAGCATTATAGGTGGTATTTTCATTGTGCTGACTATTGGCATATTTCTAATCAGGAGATATGTGCTCAGTAAAAGAACCATCGAAAAAGGACCAACCTGGGGTTGCGGATATACTGCAGGAAACGAACGCCAGCAATACACCGCCACCTCTTTTGCCGATAATTACAGCGAGCTTGCCAAGCCGGTAATCGGCGGACGAAAAGAGATGGAAGACATCGGGGAAAACGATTATTTCCCAAAAACAAGGAAATTCGAAACAAGCAATAATGATGGCATTCAGACAAAATATATCGACCGGCCAATTTCAAAGATGGTTGGATGGCTTAAGAAACTTGCCATAATGCAAACAGGACAAATCCAACACTATATTTTATATGCGTTTGTCTTTATGCTTGTGATTTTTATTCTTACATGGTTTAATATTATCTGATGATACTAGGAACGATACTGATCATATTATCTGCCGTTTTTTTTCCGGGAATTATTCTTCGGGCAAAAAGCATTGCATCAGGACGGAAAGGACCCGGAGTTCTTCAGCCCATGAAAGACATTCTTGTTTTATTAAGAAAAGGCAGCGTATTCAGTCACACCACCAGTTACATTTTTCAATGGGCTCCCACTGTTTCTCTTGCTGCCATGATTACCTCCATGCTGGTTTTGCCTTTTGGTAAGTATGACGCCTTTTTGTCTTTTGAAGCCGATTTTGTTTTTTTCAGTTATATGCTCGCTTTCGGTAAATTCTTTACTATCATCGGTGCACTTGACACAGGCAGCAGTTTCGAAGGAATGGGGGCAAACCGTGAAGCACTGTACTCAATGCTTGTCGAACCTGCTTTTTTTATTCTCATGGGAACTTTTGCCATGTTTACCGGATACACATCCTTCTCAGACATTTTTGCCAATTTCTTTATTACCAACAACCATCTGATGATCATTTTCGGCTTGATTTCATTGTATCTGCTTATCCAGATAATGATGATCGAAAACAGCCGTTTGCCCGTTGACGACCCAAAAACACACCTTGAGCTTACCATGGTTCACGAAGTGATGATCCTTGACAATTGCGGATTCGACAAAGCCCTGATTCACATGGGCACATATCTGAAATTTGCTACCTACGGCTCGCTTATCTTTGCTTCAGTTGTTCCTGCCGGCTGGAGTTTAAGCTGGCAAATTGGATTGTTTTTGGTAATGCAGTTTTTACTGGCAACAACCATAGGATTACTTGAATCTTTCAGAGCCCGAAACAAAATGCTGAAAAATGCACAATTTATTTTAACTCTTTCAGCCATTGCATTGGTTGGCTTTGTCATAGTTCTGATAATAACCCATAAATTAATGAATTAAAATGTTATACCTGTTAGCTTTTGCATTTGCCATCAGTCTTATTTACCTCAGCGTTGCCGAGAGGTTTCGCAATTACTCGCGGCTGATCGGTCTGCAAGGCTTTCTGGTTTTTGGCATTTCAATGGTACTGATCAAGGAGCTTAATTGGTTATCAGTAACGCTTATCTCAATTGAAACACTGGTTTTCAAAGCCATTGCAGTTCCCTATTTTTTATTCAGAATTATTAATAAGCTTAAAATTTATAAGGTGCACGAAAGAGCCCTTCCGGCTTTTTATATTCTTATGCTGACTATTGCCGGATTGATCCTGAGTATAATCACTGCCGACACCCTGGCCGGAGATAATGTGAACATCGTTCTGCTCACAGTTTCGTTTTTCTGCATGTATGTCGGAATTCTGATCATTATTACGCACAAACTGATTTTTTCACACATGATTGGTTTTCTGATTATCGAAAATGCCGTGTTCCTTTTCTCTATTGCAATCGGAAGTGAAATGCCAATGCTCATAAACATCGGCATCCTGCTTGATATTTTTGTTTCGGTACTTATTATTACCGTGCTTATTAACAGAATTGGCAGTCAGTTTACCGATCTGGGTGCCGAAAACTTAAGTAAACTTAAACATTAGAAAATGATTGCAGTATATTTTATCATAGCTTTTGTGCTGGCCGGATTGGTTTACTTTGTAAAAAAGCAGACCACGGCAAAAGCCATGATAATATTATTTGCTTTTGTTCAGCTTTGCTTTACGGCTTATGGCTTTTATGCAACCGGAAAAACTGAATTGGACTATTTTACCTACGACTCACTGGGAATGATTTTCCTCTCCCTTTTATCGGTAATATTTTGCGCCTCCATATACCACGGATTCAGGTACTTCAGAACCCGCATCACGCCCAGATTCTACATTTATCATGCTGCGCTCATTATTCTTATTACTTCTATTTCGGCTGCTTATCTGGCCAATGACGTAACAGTGGTATGGGTTTTAGTTGAAGCAACTACCCTGTCGGTTTCGGTGCTTATTTACCATGAAAAAACCCGTCAAGCCCTCGAGGCCACCTGGAAATACATCTTCCTTTGCTCAGTGGGTATTGCCTTTGCTTATTTCGGAATTCTTTTCCTGGGCTTGTCCAGCAAGGGCGGCATTGAGGATTTTTCATTTGAAACCTTATCCCTGCTTGCCCAAAATACCGACCCAATGTACCTCAAGGTGGCCTTTGTCTTTATGTTGATTGGCTACAGCACAAAAATGGAGCTTTTTCCCATGCATACGGTTGGAATTGATGCCAATTCAGTTTCACCATCTCCGGTGGCGGCGCTTATTTCGACCGGACTGGTAAACCTTGGGTTTCTTGCTATTTTCAGGATTTACATTGCCTTTTCTTCCTCTCCGATTTTCGGATGGATGAACAACATCCTCATACTTAGTGGAATTTTATCAATCGTTGTGGCAGCCGGCTACATGCTCAAAGCACAGCACAACAAACGCATGCTTGCTTACTCAACCCTCGAAAACATGGGTCTGGTTGCTATCGCAATTGGCCTGGGCGGTCAGGGTTATTATGCGGCCATTTTGTTGCTGATCTTACATTCCCTGACAAAAGCCAGTTTATTTTTCCAGATTGGCCAGGTTTCCCGTGCTCTAAAAACTTTCCTTATCAGTGAAAGTGGCGAGTATATGAAAAGAAATCCGGCCGGAGCAGTGGTGCTGATTCTTGGTCTTTTTGCCATTCTTGCCATTCCGCCTTCAGGAATTTTCATTTCTGAATTTCTCATCATTAAAACAATGATTGCAAAGGAATACTGGGCAGTAATGATCATCACATTTTTATTGCTTTGCTGCGTCATTTACGCCATGAGCACAAGATTTATGCATATACTTTTTTCAAAAGCAAAATATGAGGAAAAAAACTTCGCCGCTTCAAAAGTCAATGCGCGCGAATCAATCACACAATATATATTTTTAGCAGTGGTATTTTTTATCTGTTTTTATCAACCACAGTTTTTAAAGGACATTATAAATGACAGCATTGCTGTACTTTTAAAGTAAATACAATGAACGAGTCAAAATATATCAGCATTTTCAATTTTTCAAAATCTGTGAAGATTGATGAAATACCTGTACTGACTTATGATGACTTTTCATCTCAGGTAAAAGAATTGTTATCAGATACAGCAAACCATTGCGTTAATTATTTTGCCTTCCCTTTTGAAAACCGCATGAAATTTATCTGCTGCATTGCCCGCGATTCACAAGGGGATATAACTGTTTTTTCACATGAACAGAAAAACGCCGGAACAGCATTGCCCTCACTGACAACTTCTCTCCCTCAAATGCATATTTTTGAACAGGAGATTTACGAAAACTTCGGCGTTGTATTCGAAGATCACCCCTGGATGAAACCTGTGCGTTTTCCCAATGGAAAAATGGATGATTACCCTTTTTACAAAATTGAGGGCGATGAACTTCATGAAGTCGGGGTTGGTCCGGTGCATGCCGGAGTTATAGAACCAGGGCATTTCAGGTTCATCTGCAACGGCGAAAAAGTGCTGCATCTTGAAATACATTTGGGCTACCAACACCGGGGTATTGAAAAACTTTACATTGAAAACCGTTCCCCTGTATACCGGATGACCCTTTCTGAAAATATTGCCGGTGATACTGCCATTGGCCACGGTTGGGCTCATGCAGCAGTAATCGAATCACTTTCCGGAATAACCGTACACGAAAAACTTTTACTGGAAAGATTGATTTCACTGGAACTTGAGCGAATTGCCATTCATATTGGCGACACTTCGGCTCTTTGTACCGATGTTGCCTATCAGTTCGGTCAGGTTGTCAATGAAGCCCTGCGAACCACAATAATCAATACCACCCAGCTTTGGTGCGGCAACAGGTTTGGGAAAGGACTGATAAGGCCCGGTGGCACGCATTACCCCATGACAAATAATTTCATCAGCGCCATGCAAGAAACATTAAAAGATTCGGGCAACAGGTACACTACCATGGCCGACAGGATTTTCACCCTGCCAACAGTCCTTGCCCGTTTCGACGGAATTGGAACAGTGACCAATAAACAAGTGACCGACATCGGGGCTGTTGGAATGGCGGCACGAATGGCCGGACTGGCAAGGGATATCCGGTTTTCACATCCGGCAACCGAAATTTCATCCTCACCTTTCCCGGTTATTCAAAATACCGGTGATGTGCTCGCCCGGGGAATGATCAGAAACCTTGAGGTTAGGGAATCACTGAAAATGATTGCTGAATGGGTTGAAATGCACCAGAAAATTTCTGGAGCATCTCCCAAACCCGATTTCAATTACAAAATGACTCCCGGATCTTTTGCAATTTCACTTGTGGAAGGATGGAGGGGCGAAATATGCCATTGTGCACTTACAGATAATGATGGAGAACTGATGCATTATAAAGTTAAAGATCCTTCGCTGCATAATTGGTTCGCCCTGGCTCTTGCAGTGAGAAACCAGGAAATATCAGATTTTCCTGTTTGCAACAAAAGCTTTAACCTCTCATATTGTGGCAACGATTTATAGACAAAAAAATGTTACAGGAATATAAAATATTACGCCAGCATGGCATTCAGTTTGTCCCCGACCTTAAAGGAGCAATCCTTACGGAACTTTTCAGGGGGCGACCTGAAATATCAGCTGATATAACTAAAGAAGAAATCAAACTCGTTTCAGAACTCTGTCCGGCCAAAGCATTTGAAACAGAACCTTTCGGATTGAATATGGGCAAGTGCATTTTTTGTAAGGAATGTCATTTTGCCTGTCCGTCCAAAATAAAATTTACCAACGATTACAAGATTGCCACCAACGATCCCGAACAACTTGTGGTAAAGCCCGGCGCAACAGCACCTGTGATTTTCAATGAGTCACTGGTCAGAAAAGAAATCAGAAAGCTTTTCAAAAACTCCTTAAAACTCAGGCAAGTCTCTGCAGCCGGCGACAACTGCAATGAAATGGAGCTGAACGCCTCGGGAAACGTGAACTTTGACATGGGGCGTTATGGAATAGAATTTGTGGCTTCGCCCCGGCATGCCGACGGAGTTGTAATAACCGGACCCATTTCCAAAAATATGGCAAAAGCACTGGAAATCACTTATAAAGCAATTCCGGCTCCACGAATTGTTGTTCTGGTAGGCTCAGATGCCATTTCAGGTGGTTTGTTTATTAACGGAGGCGTCTTAAACAGGGAATTTCTGATTAAGTATCCCGTGGATCTTTATGTTCCGGGTAACCCTGCCCATCCGCTTACTTTTATTAATGGAATTTTTCAGTTAATCGGGAAATAGCTATTCTGCAACCAACAAGTTACATCCCCTGATATCACTGGCTTCAAATCGTCCGAGCACCTCAAAACTGCCATCAGGATGTTTTTTCCCAAGGTCCTTAGTTTCAATAAAGGAACAAGAATTGATGTTGGCCAAATCAACAATATTTATGCCTCCGGTTTGGCCATCACTCAGAAAGGCAAACGGATCGCTTGTATCACGAATAAGAATTTTCATTGTTTCGGGACAAAAAAACCTGTTGTCTTTTTTGGAATAAGCCTGCGAGAGCAATTCAGTCATACCATATTCAGAATGGATTTCTTCAACTTTGAGATTTCTTTTCAGGATATCATACATTTCTTCCTTAGGCATCTCCCTTCGTTTCCCTTTCATACCACCGGTTTCCATAATTATCGTGAAAGGGGAATCTACATTGAAATTTTCAGCAAAATCAAGCAGGGCATAACTCACGCCAAATAAAATATTTTTTTGTTTCTCTTTTTTTAGCGTTTGGATTTTGGAATGCAGCGCCTCATGATCATACAAATGGAACCCGCTCATTGGGTGACCTGATTCACTTATAAGTTTTTCTACCATGTAAATCAGCGAGGAACCTTCCCTTTCCAGATATGAGGGCAGGAGGGCCAGTATGCAATAATCTTCTGGCTCACCGTAAAACATTCTGAAAGCACTGTAAAAACTTTTTTCGTAAAGTGAAATATTCGTAATAAAATGTCTGCTTCTTACCTGTCCGGTAGTCCCGCTGCTCAGAAAAACCTGTTCCGGCTCACCATCTCCGGTGATAATTTTTTGCGTTTTAAAAAACTCAATAGGCAGAAAAGGTATTTCCACAATTTTTGAGACATTCTTCGGAGTTTTATTTACCAATTCTGCATACCGCCGGTACACCTGGTTGTTTTCAAACTGGTAATTAAAAATCCCCAGAGATAATCTTTCAAACTCCCCGGCAGTTTTAGTATTAAATATATTATCGGCAAAATCCTTCACAGAATACTTTTTTTGCAAATTTACAATTATTACAAGTTATTTTCAGCGCCCCTGAACCTTAAACATATTCTGCCGCTGTTTCAAGTTTGCAACTTGAAACGTTTTCAACCTGAAACAGTTCAGTAATTTCTCAAAACCTGTTCACATATCCAAAATGTATCTTGGCATTTCTCAGGATAAATGGATTTCCCTGTTCCCTTCCAACAGCATAATTTATTGTAAAAATACCGGCTTTTGTTTCAAAATCGGCTCCTATTCCGAAACTCAGTGGATTATCTGTAAAATCCTCATCAATAGTTATTTTCTCAAGTTGTGCCACGTCTGAAAAGATATAAAAAGCAGAGTTCTTTTCAAAAACATACTTTAATTCCCCTGAAAACACCACAAAACCCGAAGCATAAACAGACTCTTCATCAAATCCTCTGAGCGTTTTCAATCCGCCCAAACGGTAAATCTCATTTTCGAAAAGCTGGTTGTTAAACTTTTTCCCCGCAAGGGTGCGCAACCTAAAACTTGCTTTTTTTGCCAACGGAATATAAAGAGATGCATTAATATCTGCCTCGGTTTTATTTGTTTTCAGATCGAGATTGTCATACAATTCGACCGGAATTGCAGAATTTTTTCTGATATTCTTTTTTCCCGTGCCGGCAGTTATTTCAATCTGGTATCCCTTTAGCGGGTTATAAAAATAATCAAGGTTATCTGAGTAAAATGTGACTCCGGTAATTCCCGAATTATAATCCAGAACCGAAGGCAAAGCAGTGATGTTTTCCAAATGTCCGGTTGAAATAATAGAACTGCTTTCAGATTTATAAAACAAACTTATGTAATTCTTCCCCTTCATTTTCAGTCTGAGTCCGTAATTACTACAAACCGTAAGATAAGTGGTGTCTTTTTTCAGCAGGTTGAGTCGGTAATTGACGCCAACCGGAAACTTATAAATGAATGGATAAATAAACTTAAGATCCAGGTTCTGGCTTTTGTTTTCAGGCTTTTGCCAGATAAACGAAATAGTTTCGCCCTGTTGAAAGGAATTAATCAGAAATAAGTTGGCTTCACCGGTTAGCAGAAGCTTTCCGGCAACCCGGTTATCAGGAAGAAATCCAATAATACCGCTTACCTGATTGGCTTTTGCATTATCAAGAAAAGTCAACACCTTTGCTTTTCCATCCTTAAAAATGATTTCAACGGGTTTTGTTTCCTTCAGAAAAAGCAGCTCATCAATCCTGCTGCTCAGGTTCAGAACAGTTTTTTCATTATAGGGATCTCCCTTTTTTAAATCACAATATAATGATAAAAAAAGGGGTGAAATTTTTGCGTTTCCTTTAAGGATGAGACTGTCAAAAGAATAATATTCGTTTTTTGTAATTTTTATCTCAGCTGAAATACCTTTTTGATCACCCGACAAATTTTCAACCTGCGCAGAAACAAAAGGATATCCGTTATTTTCAAAATAAATAATTGTTTCTTCAATGGCATTTTTCAAATCTTCGACAGAAAATGATTTGTTTTCAAGGCTGGCAATATCAGATAGTTTTGAAGGCAATGACCCTTCAGAAGAAACAACTGAGATTTTGCTCCAGCTATACCTTTCCCCTGCAATAACATCAACCGAATACGTAAAATTTGATTTGGAAACCTCACCCGCCGAAGCATTGATGAAACCCTCAAGGTTAAGCCGTAATAATGATTTTTTGACCTCCCTTTGAATGAAAACCGAATCGATGTTGCCCGAATAAAGGATTTTATTGTTCTTTCCGCAATCGGAACAGGTAATTAAAAGACGGGTTCTTTCCTGAGAAAAGGAAAAAAAACTTAAAAAAACAAACAGTAATATATATAAGCCTTTGGTTTTAATTTTAAGTATTTGTTTTATATCTATAAGTAGCCAAAAAAATACGATTTTTAAAAAAACTGCATACAGCACAAATTGCAATTCACAAAATATATTTGTTTTTCGGATAATTACTCATTATTCATAAAACCCTGTTTTTCTATAGTTTCCATAAGAACTTTTGAAAAATGAATATTATTAATGCGTGTATATCTTTTTGAGGTAAAAATCTGAGCCAGATTTTCGGTTTTATTTTCAGCAATCAGTTTTTTTGTTTCTTCAAGCGATTCCTTCTCAAGATAAAGCGCATCAATTTTGTTTTTGTCAAAATCATTGTACTTTTCAAAATGGACTACGGCTTCGGCAGGCAATCTGTCTGTGAGGCCCGGAGTTTCATCGGGGTAACCCATAACAACAGTGGTCACGGGCAGCACACCTTTGGGCAGGTTAAGCAATTCAATAATTTGCGGTGCATTATAGTTGGTCGTTCCCAGGTAGCAAATCCCAAGTCCATGTTTTTCAGCTGCAATGCAAACATTCTGGGCAGCAATAACCGCATCAATTGTGGCAGTGTAAAGCCATAAAAAATTATCATAAGCGGGTTCGGCATTTCTGGCGTCACACCATTTGTTAAATCGGTTAATATCAGCACAGAAAGTAAGAACGACCGGAGCCTGACGAACCATTTCCTGTTTAAAATGAAATTCCCAGAGCCGGTTTTTCAATTCCTGTTCAGTAGTAACGACAATACTGTACACCTGCATATTTCCTGTATTTGACGCCCTGATCCCGGCTTCCAGCACATTCCTTAAAACAGCATCTTCAATTTTATCAGACTTGTATTTTCTTATGCTTCTGTGTTTTAAAATTGTTTCCATTTTTGAAAATTTTATGAGATTTAGAACGTAAAAATATTCAATATATTAGTATAAAACAATCGGGTTGCCAAAACCACGGTCTTAAAGTATGGGCTGGTCAGACCTGACTCAGGCACGCAGGGACATTATGTCTGTACACTGTAACACAGTGTTTTAACTGTTAAATTCAGTATAATATTGTAGGCATATCAGTATCTGATTGTAGGTATGAAAAGGTATTAAATAAAGGCTATAATCAAAAAAAAATGTTAAAGAGTTATATTTCTGATTAACTGACACTTAAATGATGTTCTGTTAATCCGATGTTAAAATTTTCAGAAATTACAAATAATAATTTGCAGGAATTTTTGCCATAATCTGACAATAGCTTATATTTGTCCAACTAAATTATACTAATTCCTGAATTATGAAACGATTATTTGTTGTATTAGCTGTTGTAATCTTTGTTTCAATAGGTCTTTCTTCATGCAAAAGCCATGAGAAATGCCCGGCTTACGGACAGGCTACTGAAGAACAGACTGACAACGACAGAGCTTAATTAAAAAATTAAATAATAAATTGTGTCAAAACACAATTTATATTTTAAAATTTCGTATAAAGTACTTTATTACTACCTTTGTAATAAAGTATTTTTTCTTTTGGATAAATGAGAAAATCATTATTAATAATTCTGGCTGTTTTAATATGTCTGGAAGTTTTTCCGCAAGGTGAAATTGATGACATTGGTAAAGGTTTGGGTAAAAACGAACGTACTTTTGCGATTGTTTTCAACTCCAACGGCTGGGGTTTTAATTACCGGTATGCAAAGCGGCTTGACGGATACCGCAAAAGACTTTTTGATTTTGATCTGATTGGTGTTAAGCATCCAAAAGAAATTAAAAGCGTTAATCTATTGAACGAAGTCCAGAAAAAATTTGTTTACGGGAAAATTAATCAGTTTTATACCCTCAGGGCAGGAATCGGAAACCAGAAAGAAATATTCTCCCGCTTTGACAAAGGCGGAATATCCATAAGATATTTTTACTCCTTTGGGTTGTCACTTGGATTACTCAAACCAATATATTACGAAGTTGCCTATTATGATCCTGTTTTGGAATATTCCAGACTGAGAATTGAAAAATACAATTTCTACACCCAACACAATGAGGGCTCAATTTGGGGAAAAGCCTCATTTTTTGAAGGCATCAATGAAACTGTTTTTGAGCCGGGGGGGTTTATAAAGACCGGACTTAATTTTGATTTTAGTGACAACAATGATAACATCAGATCGCTTGAAACCGGTATTATTATCGACATTTATTCAAGAAAAATCCCCATAATGGCAACAAAAGAAAACAATTCAGTTTTCCTTTCCCTTTTTGTTGCATACCGTTTCGGAAAAACCCACAATAAAAGATTAAAAAACACCGGTTAATTTAACCGTTTATCTTACCTTTGACGCCGTTTGGAAGAAAAACAACGCCGTTTGTTGCTTAATTATTTTGCATCACATTATTATATAGTATCTTAGCACTGTTATGGTCGAGAAAGTGAACAGCGGAACAAAAAAGGAAAGGGTCAGGAAACCCGACTGGTTGAAAGTCAGGCTTACCGGAGCATCTGATTATTCTGCATTAAAAAACATGCTCAAACCAGGCAATCTTCATACAATCTGCGAAAGCGGAAATTGTCCAAATATGGGCGAATGCTGGAAATCGGGCACCGCCACATTTATGATTCTTGGTGACATTTGCACCCGTTCATGCAGATTTTGTGCTGTAAAAACCGGCAAACCTCTGTCCCCCGACCCCGAAGAACCTATGGCTGTGGCTCAATCAGTTAAAAACCTTAATCTTCGCCATTGTGTTTTAACTTCCGTCGACCGCGATGACCTTGAAGATGGAGGAGCCGATATCTGGGTTCAAACTATCAGGGCTGTCAGAGAGCTAAATCCCGGAATAACAATTGAAACGCTGATTCCCGACTTTAATTTAAATAAGGAAAGTCTGAATAAAATTATTAAGGTTAAACCTGATATTGTTTCTCATAACCTTGAAACAGTAAGCCGCTTAACAAAACTTGTAAGAATCAGGGCTCAATACAACGGAAGTCTGGAGGTTATAAGCTACCTTAAGAAAAACGGTATGACGACCAAGTCGGGCATTATGACCGGACTGGGTGAAACAGATGAGGAAATTACCGAAACCATGAAAGATCTTGTTAAAGCAGGATGTGATATTTTTACCATTGGCCAGTATCTTCAGCCCTCATTCCGACATTTACCCGTTGAAAGGTACGTGGATCCAATACAATTTGAAATGTACAAAAAAACAGGACTTGAACTTGGGTTTAAAACAGTTGAAAGCGGACCATTGGTAAGGTCTTCTTATCATGCTGAAAAACATTTATTCTAAAAAGAAAATGAATTTTTATTTTATATTAAAAAATACATATCTTAGTGGTTTTATCAGAAAATTGAAAAAGTAAACATATTTAGAACTTTAACATTATGAAAATCAAACATTTAATTCTAAGCGTTGTAGTGCTTTTTTCTGCCAGTTTTTTCGTTTTTACTACCGGCAACAGCAAAATTACACGTCATTATTACCCTAAAGTGAAAACAGATAATGACCTTAAAGGAATTCATGGCGCAATGGAATGGTTGAAAATGCAAAAAGTAGACCTTGAAACAAAGACCATTGACATGAACGATGTTTTGCGCGCTGAAAAGCAGGTAATGGCATTAAGAAGAAGTCCCTCTGCCAAATCTCTTGGCCTCGAGTGGATTGAAATGGGCCCCGACAATGTTGGCGGACGTACCCGTGCCATTTTAGTAGATAAAAACAATCCCAATCTTGTATATTCAGGCGGTGTAGCCGGTGGTTTATGGAAATCCGTAACCGGAGGAACTTCCTGGGAAAGAATCAATGTTGACGGAAGTTTTAACAATCTGGCCATCACTTCAATTTGCCAGGCTGCTAACGGCGATATTTATGTCGGTACAGGTGAAAGTGCCTTTACAGGCGCCGATGGTGACAATGACTTCACTACCAACGGTATGAGAGGCCAGGGTATTTGGAAAAAACCTGCAGGATCTGATGCTTTTACCAGATTAAATTCCACATGGAACGATTTGGATGACTCTTATACTATTTTCTATGAAGTGAGCCGTCTTGCTGCACACCCAACAAATCCCAACAGAATTTATGCCGCCACAAGAAAAGGTCTGAAAATTTCAAATGACGGTGGTGCAACATGGGTTACTGGTATAACCGGTGCTTATGGAGGCAACCGTGCCAAAGATGTTAAAGTTGCTTCAGACGGTGGCGTTGTAGTAAACATTGCACAACGTCTGTATTATTCCCCAACTGGTGATGTTGACTCATACACAATTATTACCCCTGATGGTTTGACTTCTGAAAGAATTGAAATCGCCATAGCCCCTTCAGATCCTAATTATATTTATATTCAGGCTGTAGCCAGCGATGGTTCTCTTGCTGGTATTTATAAATCAACTGACAAAGGTCTAAACTGGACTATTATCGGAATAGGCGGCTTTGAATCCTTTAATCCACTCGGAAATCAAGGTACTTATGACAATACTATTGCCGTATTCCCGGATGATAAAGACCGCGTAATCCTTGGTGGCCAATACAGTCTGTGGATCGGAACAATAAGCGGTTCATCTTACGGATGGGTTCCCATTACCATGTGGTACCTCAGCGAACTCAATCCAAATTACGTTCACGCCGACCACCATACCATCGTTTTCCACCCCGATTATAAAACTGCCTCAAATCCTGACGGTAACCAGATAGTTTATATTGGTTCTGACGGTGGCGTTTCCAAATCAACCGATGGAGCTGTTTCTTTTCAGGTCATGAACAAAAAATATAATGTTACTCAGTTTTATACAGTTGCATGCAGTCCAACTGGTATGGCCATGGGCGGAACCCAGGATAACGGCACCCAGTTCCTCTACCTTGGCGGAAATACCCTTCAAAATTCATTGGAGGTAAAAGGCGGTGACGGTGGTTTCTGTGCTTTCTCCGTGCTCAACCCGAATGTCCTTTTTGCCACTACTTATTATGGCGACCTTGGAAGATCAGGTGCTTTGGAAAATGATGATTGCCTCAACTTCTACTCTACAAACATCACAACAAAATACCCCATCGGCGAAGCCGGAGCAGCATCTTTTGTTACTCCAATCGATTTATGGGAAAGCTTTAACGATGTCAACAGCCGTGACTCCATCACATTTAAAAACAATGTGGTTCTGTTCGAACTCGAAAATGATGATGAAGCCCATTCATATTACGACAGTCTGGATGCCATTTACAGCGAAGTTTACCTTGATACTGTAACTGACCCTGAAAATGATAAAGATTATCTGGGTGTAATGGTTTATTACCATACCGGCGAAAGAATTGTTGCAAGAAGCGTGATTAACGGAAGGATATTAAATTATACTCTTACATCTCCACTGGATCCGGGTGAAGAAATCATTATCCAGGATAAATATCAGGCTATGATGGCAGTTGGTTTAAGCGATAATGTTTGGGTGACCCGCAGACCTTTAGATTTCAGTGGCAATTCTCCATGGTACCCAATTAACAATACCGATGATCCTGAATATGAACTCAATATGATCACCAATCTGGCATGGACCACCGACGGAGATATTCTTTACTTCTCAGATTTCAGCTGGTCAGGCGGAAGCCGTGTTTTCAGATGCAAAAACTTCTCCCAGGCAAGAACATATAATATTACTTTAACCGATACCACAACAGTTTATGTAATTGACGAAACCGAAATTGAAGCAATTGATTCCACTCTGGAAGATTCAACTTATATCGGAATTCAGATTGACACTGTTGGATTCCTTGTTGACACAGCCGCTGAACCGGATGATACCGTATGGGATATTGAAATAAACTACCTGTACAGCTATATATGGGAAATCGATACTACTTTTGGTTATGACACTACCTACATTTATGATCCAAATAACGTATTGTTCAATTCCATCGATGCCGATGATGAAGATGGCAATTGCGTTCTCGAAATTGACCTGATTGGAACATTTGGTGGAAGGACTGTTACCGGACTGAATGTTGACCCGAATAATCCTGAACGACTACTTGTGACCCTGGGTAACTTTGGAAGTTCAGAATTTGTGCAGTACTGTGGCAACGCTGCCTCGACAACTACGACAACCGGAAACTTCGTTTCTAAACAGGGTAATTTGCCCGAAATGCCGGTTTACGATGGTATCTTTATTCTTGAATCCGGTGCAGGAACCTTAAACAAAGTACTCATTGGAACAGAATATGGTGTTTATGCCACCAACGACATCTCTGCAGGATCAGTTGAATGGTCTGATGAAAATGCAAGCGGAATGGAAAATGTTCCTGTATTCCAAATCGTTCAGCAAACATGGGCAAACGGTTGGTATGACGAAGTTGGCGAACAGTCAGGTGTAACCAACGGAGGCTTTATCTACATCGGAACCCACGGCCGTGGTATTTTCAGATGTGAAAAATATGCAATGCCTGTATCAGTTCCCGAAAACAACTTTGCTGAAAACAAAGTGGTAAAAGAATCTGTACAGATTTATCCGAACCCGGTTTCTGATATTGCCAATGTTTCTTACCAGCTTGCTGCCAAAGGAAATGTCAATATCAAGGTTTATGACCTTAACGGAAGGATAATGAAATCGTTCACTCTTGAAAATAAAAACGCAGGCAAACACTTGTACAGTTTTGACGCTTCAGATCTGAGGTCAGGAACTTACATCATAAGCCTTACTCGAGGTGACAGTAAAGCCGCATCAAGATTTGTTGTATACTAGTCTTTATAAAATAATTGTAAAAAAAGAGGTTCATCTGAACCTCTTTTTTTTTTCAATGCAACTTAATTAATAAATATTGCGTCTTATTTTTAAATATATTATTTTTACCATTTAGTATTTACTTAATTTATTGCGTATGAAAAGATTTACACTTATTATTCTTGCTTTAGTATTCGTGCAATTTACATTTGCTCAGAATTACCTGATCAATGCTCCAAAGAAAATGACAAAAGGTGAAGCGGTAAAAATCACTCCGCTTAACCAGGTTAAAGACGTAACAGACTATGCTTCCGCCATTTGGTACGAAGATTGTGACGGTGCCATGCCTGCAGGGTTCACTCTTATTGATAACTCAACTGCCGGAAATCAGGATTGGATCTGGACAAACGTTGGCCCAACCGGTTCCTTTGCCACTGATCCCATTGCCTCGACAACCGCAGCAAACGGATGGTTGCTGTACGACTCAGACTTATATTGCGGTGCAGATGATGATGCCTATTTTGTATTACCTGAAATTGACCTCACTGCTTACGACAACGTGAAACTTACTTTTGAACAGTTTTACAGAGATTATTATGATCAGACAGCCGTTGAAGTTAGTAATGACGGTGCTACCTGGGTTGAATTTCCGGTTAACGAAGAAATTCTTGTAAACAGCTCAACCACCAACCCTTCACTTGTTGAAATCAACATTTCATCAGTTGCCGGCGGAATGCAGCATGTTTTCATCAGATTCCATTTTACCGGTGCCTGTGGTTACAACTGGCAGGTCGATGACATCGCTCTTTTCGAACTTGCTGAAAATGATATTATCCTTGATAAAATCTATGCCGGATTTTATTATACCAACGGTGGACCATACTCCGCAACTCCTGTTTTACAAAGAATGGGCGTTTCATTTGGAGCCGATGCTTCAAATTTCGGTTTTGCCGACCAAACAAACGTTCTGCTGAATGTTGCCATCACCGATGGAACCAGCACCATTTTTGACGAGGTTAGTGCAGTTCTTCCCACTATGGTTACTGAAACTTCGGATTCATTCGGAATCGAAGCTGCCTTTATTCCCGATGAAGTAGTTGCTGATTATGCTGCTATTTTTAACATCACATCTGATGAAGTTGAAGAAACTCCGGATAACAATCTTGATACCCTGTATTTCTCAATTACTGAATATACATATGCGCGATGGTTCTATTACAATTCAACTGCCATGCCATCAAACTATACAGGTTCAGCTGATGGTGATTTTGTAGGCTACAGCTTTGTTGTTTCTCAACTTGATGCAGTTCAGGCACTTTCATTTTATGTTCATCCAAGTACTACTGAAGGTACCACTGTTTTTGCTCAACTGTACACCAATGATGCTGATCCTGCATTGCTTTGCGAATCAGATGAATATACCATTACCTTAGCTGATATCGAAAATGGCTGGGTTACCCTTGATTTCGTGGATAATACAGGTGAAGACCTCGTTGTTGACCCCGCAGTTGCAACAGATTACATTGTTGGTTTATCATGCTACTGGGGCGCCGGTGATATCATTTTTGGTGCTGACAATTCATCATTCCATCCTTTCAATTTAACATCTTACCTGCTTCAGGCAGACGGTTGGGGTTACATCGAAAGAGTTCCCATGTTTGAGCTTCACATGGCCGGATGGAATAATGTAAATGAAACTGCAGTTGCAAGCGACATGAACATCTACCCGAATCCTGCAAGCGATTTAACACGTGTTTCATTTGACCTCAACCGCGAATCAAAAGTAACCGTTAACGTATTTGACTTTACAGGAAAATTGGTATTCAGCGACTTCCTTGGCAATTTACCAGCCGGAAGCAGATATACCGAAATCAATACAACTGAATTATCATCAGGCATCTATAACGTACAACTTCTTACAGGAGAAGGCGTTACAACTCATAAACTGGTGGTTAGCAAATAATTATTTTTGAGATAAAGCTGCAGAAATGCAGCTTTATTTTAAAAAAAAATATATATTTGAATCTTATTAATGTGAAACTAAAAATTTAAGCGTATGAGAAAAATTACTCTTTTGACTGCATTGCTTATTTCTGCAGTGTTTGTTTTCGGACAAACATTTACAGGAATCAATGATGCAAAAATCAATTCAAAAAAAGACAACATTGGTTCTCCTTCAAAAAAGGAATTTAAACCTATGGCCAACGCCAAAGCAACCATTTTTGAAGAAGATTTCGAAGGTTGGGAAACCACATGGCCCCCAACAGGATGGACCCAGATTGACGGCGTAAGCTCAGCACAACATTGGGCATATTCAACCGACACTGAAAACGGTGGAAACGGAACAGGTCAGGCACGTGTTCAGTATGACTTCAATCAGGACGAATGGCTGATTACTCCAGCCATCAGTATCCCTTCAACAGGTATTTACATGTTTTCTTTTGACTGGTCAATGTATTACGACTGGATGGTTTCTCCTAATGAAAACGGTGACTTCACAATTGAAATTTCAACCGATGGCGGTTCAACCTGGACAATGCTTTGGAATGAAGATGACCAATTAGTTGTTGAAACTCCAACCATCCCCTGGCCATGGGAAACCTATACTTACTACACTTCACAACTCGACCTGACTGCTTATGCAGGAATGGATGTACAGTTTGCTCTTCATTATGTTGCAAACGATGCCGCGAGGGTACAAATTGACAACATTAAAGTTTACGAAGCTTACGAAGACGAACTCGTAATTACCAGACCACATTTCTGGTTCAACTATGGTGGTGGTTATTTAGCTGCTCAGCCATACGAACAACTTGTTGGTATTTTCTTTGGTGCTCATGTATGGAACAATGGTATCAACGATGCTACTAACCTTGTGTTATCTGCTGAAGTTTTAAACGAAGGTAGTTCATTATATCTTCAGACTAAAGACACTGTAATTCTTTCAGCCGGTATGGAAGATTCAATCGGTATTGCAACAGGTTTTGCTGAATATCTTCCTGATTTCGGACAGACTTATGATGTTACAATTAGTGTTGCTTCTGATGCTGTTGAGCCTGATATGACCAACAATGAATATGCAACAGACTTTATAGTTACTGAAGGTACTTTTGCAAGATGGAAAGAATACACAGGCGGTGTTAGCGCATGGAATTTTGTTGATGCTGCTGATGGCGACTATTGTGGTGTTAAATTCTACGTTCCGAATGCTGATACATTATACGGATGCAGAGTATTTATCGACGACAGAACCAATCCTGGTACCACCATCGTTCCTAAAGTATATCAGATTACCGAAACCGAAAGAATCGAGTTTATCATTGGTGATGAAATTGACATTCTGGAATCAGATCTTGGAAATTGGATTAACATTGCTTACCCTGATGCAACCGGTACAGATTTGGTTGTTGAAGCTGGTTTTACTTATTATGTTGGTTTTGAATGCTACTTTGGCACTGACACCCTTTTATTTGGTACAGATGCTATTGGTGCTCCCCACAATTACCAATACGAATCAGTTTTAAGACAAGGTGCTGATTCATGGTACTACTTCGAAAGCGCTCCGATGATCGAACTGTTCACAGCCGATATCGTTTCTGCTCCTGAAGTAACTGCAGCAAATTCAAACATCAACGTTTACCCCAACCCAACAGAAGGTGTTATCAACTTTACCAATGTTGCTAAATCAAAAATCACTGTTTACAACGTATTAGGCGAAGTTGTTGCTCAGGTAAACAACGCAAACGATCTTACAACTATTGACCTTTCAAGATTTGACAACGGAACTTACACCGTTAAAATTGAAAACAATAGCAAAGTTGTTATTAAGAAAGTTGTTCTTTCTAAATAATTGACTTTTAATTTCTTTGAAAAGGTGTCATTTAACAAGTTAAATGACACCTTTTTTATTCCCCTCCTTTGGAGGGGTTAAGAGTGGGGTTCCCCTCCTCCGGAGGGGTTAGGGGTGGGTTTCCATCCCCCGGATCACCCCCTCGGGAGGGGAGATTCCCACCCCCTGCCCCTCCGGAGGAGGGGAGTTATTTGTGTCAATAATATTTTAAACATGAAAAAAATAATTTTTATATTATTAGTTTTTTGTCATTTTACTTATGGACAAAACATGAAATCATCAAAAAGTGAATGCGCTAAAAATAATTCATTTTCTTTATCTAAAGTAAATATGGAAATAGGTACTCAGAACGGAAGTAAAGAGGTAAGCGACCTAGTTTTAGTCCGACCTTTAATTGATTTTTTACCTGACAGTGGCTTTTTATCTAATCAACCCATTGATCAGTTAAGTGATTTAATTATAGGTGCTAGAGTTAAGAACAACAGTGAGGAGGTTGCTGAAAATGTTACATTAAGTGTAGAAATCACTGTTGAGGGAACTTCAATTTATGATGAAACAATTAATATCGGAGCTATTACTCCTGGGTCTTCTGAGTATTTGTTTTTACCCGAATCTTTTGATGGTTATCTAACAGGATATGATGACATTACATATACTTTAAATATTTCTGTAATTTCAGATTTAATTGAAAGTGATACTGAAAATAACCATTTTTCAACAACTTTTAGTACCTCTGGTAACACCTTTTCAAGATGGTTAGTGAATGATTACTTTGTTGGTTCTACTAATATCCCGGGGGCAGAACCTGGTGATTTCATTGGAGTTCCCTTTTTTTTTAACCATAATGATAAAATATATGGTCTAAGAGCTTTTATTAAAATTACAAATGGTGATTCTCATCCCGTAACATTCATCCCAACAGTTTATCAGGTTGGTGGAAATGGTGAAGTATTTTCAAGTACAGGAACAGAATATGATTTAGGTATTGACCCTGAGGGAAGCTGGTACACTTTTATTTTTGATGATATAACAGGTTCGGATTTATGTTTTGGAGACGGATATACCTATTATGCAGGATTAATTTATTATTTTACCAACGGATCCATAACAGGTGATACCATAATGTTTGGAGCAGATTCATCAGGATCTCCGCATAATTACCCGAAGGAATCTATTTACCATTCTTCTGCTGAAGATATCTGGTACCCATTAAACTGCACTCCATTAATTGAACTTCTTACCAGTGAAATTGATGATTGTGTGTGGACTGACATTTCTGTAGACACAGAAGTTATAGTAAGTATTTGTCCCAACCCCACCACCGGCCAGTTCAACATCACGGGAATCGAAAATGCCACCATTAAAGTGTTCAACCTGTTAGGCAGGCAGGTCATGCAGGAGAAAAATGCAGGTGAGCAAACCGTTTTGGATTTGTCGGGGTTTGAGAATGGGGTTTATTTTGTGCAAATTGAAAGTGAAGGCGATGTTGTTACCAAGAAAGTTGTTCTTTCTAAGTAATTAACTTTTAATTTCTTTGAAAAGGTGTCATTTAACAAGTTAAATGACACCTTTTTTATTCCCCTCCTTTGGAGGGGTTAAGAGTGTGGTTCCCCTCCTTTGGAGGGGTTAGGGGTGGGTTTCCATCCCCCGGATCACCCCCCCGGGAGGGGAGATACCCACCCCCGGCCCCTCCGGGGAGGGGAGAATGTCAGAAATATTTTTTTGTTGTGAAAAAAATAGATGGTGCATTAAACCATTCCAAAAATCATCCATCTAACCATCAAAAGAAATTCACTAAAAAGAAAAAAGACATGAAAAAGAATCTGATGACAATAATTGCCTTAATGGTATTTGTGATGATGAACGTAGCATCGATCGCACAGGAAACCGATAAACCCTGTCCCGGACATGAAAAGGGAAAAATGGCCGGACTGGAATTGACTGCAGACCAGCAGACAAAAATTGAAGCACTGCATCTTTCACTTCAAAAAGAACTACTTCCAATTAAAAATCAGCTTAAAGAGAAAAAAGCACATTTGAACACGCTGATGACTGCTGAAAAAGCTGATATGACAGCCATCAATACCACCATTGATGAAATAGGTGCCTTCAAAGTACAGATCATGAAAAAGGAAGCAGCACACAAACAGGAAATCAGAAAACTATTAACCGACGAGCAAAGAATTAAGTTTGACCTTAAACATCAAGGAGAAGGAAGAGGAATGAGAGGCAAAGGCATGCATGGAAAGAAAGGCGGACCTGATGGTTGCAAAGGTGGCGCTCAGCAGGAACCGGGATGTTCCAAGCATCAGGAATAATTTTTAAAAAACGAAATAAAAAAGGTGCTGGGGCACCTTTTTTTATTTGCAATCATTTCATGCTTAAATTTTAATGAACTTTAACATTTTCAATTCTTTCATCCATTTCCGCCGGAAGCCCCTTTTGATTTCTAATGTATTTTTGGCCGGCGGATGTATCCTCGACTTTCAATTCCCCGGGGCGCTGCCCCGGGCTGAATTAACCTGGCCTTTCAGGCCGTCACCTTTCTACCATTAAACCACCATGCCATTATACCAAACCTACCCTATTGCAACTTAATAAACTAGAATGTACCTTTGTAAAAACAAACTTACTATTATGAAAACTTCACTGTTGATTATAGGAATCATTCTGATAATTTCTGCATGCCAGAAATACGAAGAAGGTCCGAAAATCAGTCTGCGCTCGCCCGAAAAACGCCTATGCCAGTCCTGGATCCTCGAAAAAACAGTGTACGATGACGGCACCGAAGTACCATCAAGTTCGATTTACACTATTGACGACGACGGTTCGATGCTTATTGAGGCAGATGGTGATAATACCCGCACCGGATGGCAACTGACCAACGAGGTGGATTTTATGATGGGCGGAGAAAATTATTTGGTTTTAAGATTAACAAACAATGAAATGAGGTTGAAACATAAGGAAGATCTTTTCGTTCTTCATTTTGCTGCAAAAGAATAAACAATGAAGATTCTTAAACCGGGTTTTTTAATTTTGATACTCCTGCCCCTGATTCTGATTAACTGCAACGAATTCGAGGATGGGCCATATCTCAGTTTGCGCTCCAAAGAAAGCCGGGCATGCAAACAATGGTCATACGAGTACATTATGGATCTTGAAACCGGGCAGCTTTACACCTCCATGTATGAGGGATGGATATTAGACCTGAATAATAACGGTGAATACACTAAAACCATTGTTTATCTCGACAGTTTGTCGACCGAGAAAGGCACCTGGGAATTTGATGGCAGATCGCATATAAGGTTTCATTACAATGATTACATGACCAAATTTAAAATTCTCCGCCTCTCAAATGACGAATTCTGGCTGCAAAGCAACCAAGAAGAAATTCACCTGAAAATATTTTAAAGTGGTAAAATTTTTAATCATACGTTTCAGTTCAATCGGCGACATCGTGCTTACAACACCCGTTATCAGGTGTCTGAAACAGCAGGTCGAAGAGGCCGAAATCCACTTTTTTACCAAAAGGCAGTATGAAAGCATAGTGGAATCGAATCCATATATTGATAAAGTTCATTACCTGGATGATAATCTTTCAGAAAAAATCAAAGAATTAAAAGATGAGTTTTACGATCATATCATTGATCTTCATAACAATCTGCGCACCTCAAAAGTCAAACGAAAACTCAGTCTGCCCGCCTTCACAGTCGACAAGCTCAATTACAAAAAATGGCTGATAGTTAATTTCAAAATCAACAAACTGCCTGATGTACATATTGTTGACCGATATCTTGACACAGTAAAAGTGTTTGATATTGTCAATGACATGAAAGGACTTGATTTTTTTATTCCCCAAAAAGACGAGGTGGAAATGAAGTCAATTTTACCGGCAGAAACATCTGAATATATTGCTTTTGCGATAGGCGGACAGTGGTACACCAAGCAGATGCCCCCCGAAAAAATCATTTCTGTGATTTCGGGAATAAGTAAACCGGTGGTTTTACTTGGCGGAAAAGAGGATGTTGAAAATGCTTTACTGATCAAAGCAAAGCTGCCGGATGTTATAAATATGTGTGGCAGTTTAAACATCAACCAATCGGCTTCGGTCGTAAAGCAGTCAAAAATGGTAATTACCAATGATACCGGACTGATGCACATTGCAGCAGCATTTAAGAAAAACATCATTTCACTCTGGGGGAACACCATACCGGAATTTGGCATGTATCCTTATTTGGCAGGATCCGAATCACAAATAATGGAAGTCAGGGATTTAAAATGCCGTCCCTGCACAAAAATAGGATTCCGTAAATGCCCGAAAAAGCATTTTAAGTGTATGATGGAAATTGATGAAAAGAAGATTCAGGATTTGACCAAAAAGATATTTTCTATCTCTTAATCAACCGCTTATTCACATATTTTTCAATAAACTCATCCTTGTATATTCGTCCGATGGGAACCTCATTATCTTTGATCACCACGTAATCGCTGTCGATTTCCTTGATGTGGTTGATATTGATTATAAAGGATTTGTTCACACGGGCAAAAATTTCTTCGGGTAATTTATTATGGATGGTTTTCAGGTTCATGGCAGTCATGATCTTGATTTTGTCGGTATGAATGATGACATAATCCTTTAATCCTTCGATATAGTTGATTTCACTGAAGAAAATTTTCACATACTTGCGGTCAGATTTCACGAAAATATAATTTTCTTCAAAACTTTCGATATGTGATTTCAGGCCAGATTTTAAATCATGGTATTCCTTGGCTTTGTTTACTGCTTTAATAAACCTTTCAATCCTGATTGGTTTTACCAGGTAATCAATCACATCCAGATCAAAACTTTCGAGGGCAAATTGGGGATAGGCTGTAGTTATAATGATGATCGGACTATTTTTAAGTGTTTTGATAAAATCCAAACCGGTCATTCCAGGCATCTGGATATCCAAAAACATTACATCGACTTCGTTATTTGTCAGGAATTCGTTGGCCTGCATGGCATTATCAAAAGTTCCTATCAATTCGAGGGATTCAACTTCTTCAACATTGAGTCTCATTCCTTCACGGGCCAGAGGTTCATCGTCAACAATAATACACTTCATTTAAGTAAGTTATTAGTTCAAATCAAGTATCAGTTTCACAAAGAACAGGCTTCCTTTATCTTCAATGGCCAGATTGTATTTGCCCGGGTATAGCAACTGCAGACGTCTTTTTGTGTTTGTTAGTCCCAATCCGCCGGGGTTTCCCTGGTTGTTGATTTCCTGTTTTGTGTTTTCAATAGTAAAAGTAATTCTTTTCTGTTCAATTAAGAAATTTACTGTGATATTTGATTCGTTTTTGCTGTCGATGCCGTGCTTAATGGCATTTTCAAAAAATGGCAGGAACAGAAAGGGATAAATGGTAATTCCATTGGCTTCGCCGGTAACATTAAAGGCAACATTTGAACTGCTTTTTCGAATCCGGTCAAGTTCAAGATAGTTTTTCAGATAGTCTATTTCCTTTGAAAGCAGTACAGTTTCCTTGGTACATTCATACAACTGATATCTGAGCAATTCAGAAAGTTTTAGTATGGTTTGTGAAGCTCGTTTACTGTCTAACTTAGTCTGTACATATATATTATTCAAGGTGTTAAACAAAAAGTGCGGATTTATCTGGCTTTTGAGATAATCCAGTTCGGTTTTCAGGTTTTCGTTTTCCAGGTATCGGATAACGCGTTGGTTTTTAATCCAGATTTTGAAAAGTTTAAATCCGATTGCCGCATAAACAAACAACATCTGATCCTGGATGTTCCAGATAAATATAGTGATGCCCTTGCTTTTTTCAATTATATTAAGGTAGGTGTGGCCCGAGCGGGTGTATTCAATCCATTCTTCAACAAATTCAGTGAATAAAATAGAAACTACAGTAAAAGTAAAGAATTGCCACAGCCGGTTTTTCAGGAGTAAAAACGGGACAAAGACGTACAGGTTGACATAGATAACCGCCATTTCAATCCCGAAATAAACAAAATGCATCAATTCATCTCCGGGATGCCGGGAGTCCGGAATCCAGAAAAAATAATCCACTGTCAGGAGCAGCCAGAATAACAAATGATGTATAATCCGGTACCTGTCATCAAAAAATTTCAGAAAAACCTTGTTCGAATCAACAACCATAAAAGCTTTACTATAAAAGATCAAAAGAATGCCATTTAGCATTCACACAATAATAATATGAAATAATACCCATATAAGTTGTTCAATTTATATCAAAACTGCTTTCTTTTATATGACATTGGCAGGATTACCGAATTCTGTAAATGCTTTCAACACATTGATTTTATTAAGATCTACGACCCTGTGTTTTTTGGTATAATGAAACCCGTCATATGTATAAAACGGGTCGATTGCTATTGACTCGGCGTTCTGTTTTTTGTATATTTATAGGAAATACTACCATCCGTTTTTATATGAAGAGGCATGTTTTCACAACGTGCCTTTTTATTTTTTCTTTTCCCTAATTACTCCGTATCTTTGTATAAATTTTTTAAATGACCCGAAAAAACATCGAAATAATGAGTCCGGTCGGCTCCTACGAAACCCTGATGGCAGCCATACAGGGCGGAGCGGATGCGGTTTATTTCGGAATTGGTCATCTGAATATGAGGTCCAAATCGACCAATAATTTCACTACCGAAGACCTGAAAAACATTGTGGGGATATGCACTGAAAACAATGTCAAAACCTATTTAACCGTTAATACGGTTATTTACGACAAGGATATGGAATCAATGAAAATGGTGGTGGATGCAGCAAAAACAAACAATGTTACGGCCATAATTGCTTCAGATATTTCGGTTTTGAATTATGCATTTGAAAAAGGAGTTGAAGTTCATGCTTCAACCCAGTTGAATATCAGCAATATTGAAGCCGTGAGGTTTTTCAGTCGTTTTTGCGATGTGATGGTGATGGCCCGGGAACTGAATCTTGATCAGGTCAGAAATATCTCCCTGAAAATAAGGGAGGAAAATATTTGCGGACCAATGGGGAAACCTGTAAAAATTGAAATGTTCGTACATGGAGCCCTGTGTATGGCTGTTTCGGGAAAATGTTACCTCAGTTTGCATGAAAAAGATCACTCTGCAAACCGCGGAAAATGCCTTCAAACCTGCCGCAAGAGTTACATTGTCACCGAAAAGGAATCGGGAAACGAGCTTGAAATTGACCATGAATACATCATGTCGCCCAAAGATCTTAAAACCATACATTTCATAAACAAAATACTAGATGCCGGAGTTGAAGTCCTTAAAATAGAAGGACGTGCACGATCGGCCGAGTACGTAAAAACAGTTACCCGATGTTATGATGAGGCCATCAGGTCGGTTGAGGACGGGAGTTATTCCGATGAAAAAATTGCTGAATGGGATCAGCAACTCTCAAAAGTCTTTAACAGAGGCTTTTGGGACGGATATTATCTGGGACAAAAAATGGGTGAATGGAGCAGTAAATACGGATCGGTGGCAACAACCAGAAAGATCTATGCTGCAAAATGCACCAATTATTTCAGTAACTTAAAAGTTGCCGAATTTCTCGTTGAAACCGGTTCGGTAAATATGGGCGATCGGATAAGTATAAACGGACCAACAACCGGAGTGGTTGAATTAACAATCAACGAAATACGTGTTGATGATAAAAAAGTTGCTTCTGCCGAAAAAGGCAAAAAATTCTCTATTTCAGTTGACACTCTTTTACGCCGCTCAGACAAACTTTATATTATAGCAGAAATACCAAATAATGAAAAATAATTTCAGAAAAACAGAAGTACTAATCCTGATTGTGCTATTACTTGCCTTGTTATCTTTTGCAGTAATCAGAAGAACCATGCCGGCCGAAGAAAAACAAACCTGTGAAACCGAGCAGAAATCCTGCAATGGTTGTCCGAATGCAAAAAAATGTAATCTTTAAAACATGTTTTTATTTGTGTTCAGGTTTTTTCGGTAAATTTATCCTGATTAATGACCCGACAAATGACGAACAAACAAGATAAAAGCAATGAACTAAACAGGCTTATTGCTGAAAGACTCAAGGAACTTGCCTGTATAAACAAAACCACCGAAATTCTTAAAGCCGGTAAACCTGTTGAGGAAACCCTGCAACAAATTGCCATGATTATGCCTGATGCCTGGCAATACCCTGAATTTACAGTAGTAAGGATTAGCTTTAACGAAACCCGCTACATTTCACCTGGTTTTAAGGAAACAGTTTATTACCAGAAACAGGCATTCAAAACCATTGATGAAAAAGAAGGAATAATTGAAGTTTATTATACCAAAGAATTTCCATTGATGGATGAAGGGCCGTTTCTGAAAGAAGAACGCGACCTGATCAACAACCTTGCTTCAATGATTTCGGGTTACATCAGCAGTATTACCGGCAAAGTCATTCTTAAGTCAGGGAAAATTGAAGAGGATGAAAACTTTAAAATTAAACCCGAAGATGAAAAAATAACCAGCAGACACCTGCTGCAGAAATTCATTAACCGGTATAATGCCGAAAGGGATATCTTTCACGACCTGATGCCTTTTAAAGTTAAAGAAATTCTATTGGTTGCAAACCTTTACGACGCCTATTCAATTGAAAAAGAAGGCCGATTCTCTGAGCATATTCTTGGTGAATATCATCAGCTAAACCTCACTTCGATGCCCAGAATTACAGGGGTTTCGAGCCTTGAAGAAGTGAATAAAGAACTGAAAAAGAGGCATTTCGACATGATCATTATCATGGTAGGCGTAGATAAAAAAACTCCCCTGAAAATTTCAACTGATATTAAAAAGTCTTATAAATATATTCCCGTTTATCTTTTGCTGAACAATAATGGTGATGTATCATTTTTTGAAAATCAGGCCGAAAAATTATTGTCTGTTGATAAAGTTTTTATCTGGAACGGTGATTCGAAAGTGTTTTTTGCAATGATTAAACACCTTGAAGACCGGGTAAACATTGACAACGACACCAAAGTTGGAATGGTTAGGATGATTTTACTCGTTGAAGATTCGCCAATTTATTATTCGCGCTACCTTCCCATGCTTTACCAGATTGTAATGGGACAAACCACCCGGCTTATTGAAGATGTCAATACCGATGAGCTTTACAAAGTACTAAAATTGCGTGCCCGCCCAAAAATACTTCTTGCTTCGACCTATGAAGAAGCAATGAAAATATATGAAAAATATAAGGAATATCTGCTCTGCATCATTTCGGATGTGGAATTTCCCAGAGATGGAAAGCTCAGCAAAACTGCAGGTTTTGATTTTATCGAGCATATAAAAAAGGAGATTCCCAACGTTGCTTCGCTTATACAATCTTCCGAACCCGAAAACTCTAAAAAAGCCTATGAGCTGAAATCCAATTTCATCAATAAAAATTCTGAAAGTCTGAACCAGGATATCAAAACATTTATTGATTATTATCTTGGCTTTGGGCACTTTGTTTACAGAAACCAGTCGGGTCGCCAGATTGCCGTAGCCAAATCCATGCGGGAGTTCGAGAATTATCTGAGCACCATCCCCGATGATTCACTGATGTACCATGGCATGAAAAACCATTTTTCACTTTGGTTGATGGCTAGGGGAGAAATCAATGCAGCTAAAATTATCAATCCGCTTCGCACTACCGATTTTAAGGACCTTAAAGAAGTAAGGGAATTTTTGATCAAAACCATCAAACAATTCAGAAACGAACAGGACAAGGGAAGAATTGTACAGTTCGAGGAATCGGCCATTCTGGAGGAAAGTAATATTGTGAGTTTGTCATCGGGGGCATTGGGAGGAAAGGGCCGCGGACTGGCATTTGTCAACACCCTGATTTACAATTTTAATTTTTCTGAATTGCTGCCGCTCATCAATATCAGAACACCACGCACGGCCATAATCGGAACAGATGAATTTGATATTTTCCTGGAGAAAAATGATCTTACCACCAAGCTGTATATTGACCGCGATTACGACAACATCAAGGAAGTGTTTATCCAAGGGGAGTTGAGCTACAACCTGATGAAAAAGCTCAAAACATTTCTGAAACTTATAACCAGACCAATCGCCATAAGATCATCAAGTTTGTTTGAAGATTCACTCATGCAGCCCTTTTCAGGAATTTTTGAAACATACCTTCTTCCAAACAACCATCCCGATATAGAGGTGCGTCTCAAACAAACCATGGATGCAATAAAACTTGTCTATGCTTCAATTTTTTCAAGCAATGCCCGCACATATTTTGATGCCATTGGCTATAAAATAGAGGAAGAAAAAATGGCCATCGTCATTCAGGAAGTGGTTGGAAATACCTACGAAAATGCTTACTACCCGCATATCAGCGGAACTGCTCAATCGCACAATTACTATCCTGTGGCCCATATGAAACCCGAAGAAGGTTTTGCTGTGGCTGCGGTCGGATTGGGAATGTATGTGGTTGAAGGCGACAAGACTTACCGTTTTTCCCCTGCATATCCGCAAACAGATATAAACACAGCCAAGGACCTTTACAAAAGTTCACAGGTGTATTTTTATGCAGTGGATCTCAACAAAATGAATTTTAATTTGTTGGATGGCGAGGAAGCCGGGTTGGTGAAACTGGACATTTCTGAAGCAGAAAAACATGGCAATCTCAAGCACTGCGCATCAGTTTATGATTCGGATGGAGACAGGATTATTCCGGGTATTGATTCATACGGACCCCGTGTTGTCAATTTTGCCAATATTTTAAAATACGACTACATTCCAATGGCACAAACCATAACTGCCATTCTGGACATCGTAAAGGAAGCCCTCGGATCGCCTGTGGAAATTGAGTTTGCAATAGACCTGTCAAGAGATAAAAAGAACCTGCCGTCGTTTTATCTGCTGCAAATAAAACCCCTGGTGGGAAACGAAGATGATTACACCGTAGATCTTGAAAAAATCGATCAGGAAAAGGTAGTCCTATTCACCGAAAAAAGTATGGGCAACGGGAAAATCGACTCCATCAGGGATGTTATTTTTGCAGATATTGCTGAATTTGATAATTTGAAAACCGAAGAGATGGCGCGTGAAATTGAACAGCTTAACAGGAAAATGCTTGATGCCGGACAAAAATATCTTCTTATTGGTCCAGGAAGATGGGGAACCCGCGACAAATTCATAGGTATTCCTGTCGTTTGGCCGCAAATTTCAAACGCAAAAGTTATAGTGGAAATGAGTCTTGAAAATTTCCCGTTGGACGCATCCCTTGGTTCCCATTTTTTCCACAATGTCACATCAATGAATGTTGGTTATTTCTCCATACAACATGCTTCGGAATTTGACCGGATCAATTTTGATGTTTTGAAAAAACAGCGAATTATCAACCAGACAAAATTTTTCAGGCATGTTCAGTTTGATAAGCCCCTGACCATCGTAATGGATGGAAAGAAAAGACTTTCTGTAATAACCTGGGAGGGCAAATGAACCAGTTTGAGGAAATAACGAATCTGCGTGAACGGGAAAAAGAATTGAGGTGTTTGTATACCGCTGACAATATCCTTGGAAATTTTAGCGAAGACTTGCAGATTGTTTTTAAGAAACTGTCGTCCGAAATTCCAAAAGGATGGCAGTACCCGGCAATATGCTCGGTGCGGATCACAACAGAGGAACAGATTGCCTGTTCGCCGGGATTTGTTGAGAGTTCGCACTTTCTGAAGCAGGAAATAATTTCGGATCAGAAAAGTGTTGGGCTCATTGAAATTTTTTATTCTGATCACAAATACGCCTTTTTATCAGAAGAAAACAACTTGCTTTCGGCACTGGCGCAGCGTATTGGAAATCATCTTTTTCATAGAAAAATAAAAGATATTCTGAACAATCACAAGGGGAAAACTGAAAAAGAGCATTGGAAATGGAGGAAGGAAATGATACAATTGATTGCCGCCAAAACCGATTTTGAAAAATTTTCGGTAAAAGCCATGTATATCATCGGATCGGTAAAGAACGCCACCTCAACTCCACACAGTGATATTGACCTGATTGTTCACATTACCGGCGAAAAACCCTGCAGTGAGCTAATTGGCTGGCTAAGCGGATGGAGTATGTGCCTTGCTGAAATGAACAGGCAAAAAACCGGAATTGAACACTGTGAAGGATTACTTGACGTACATTATATAAATGATAAAGAACTGAAGAAAAAATCGAGTTATGCTACGATGATCAGCAGTTCTGAAAATTCGGCACAACTATTAAAAACCAAGTAAAACAATATGGCAAAGTGCTTTTTTGTAACTGATTTACACGGACGGGTTCATTTGTACGAAAAGCTGTTCAACGAAATTGTACAGCAAAAACCGGATGCTGTCTTTTTCGGGGGCGACTTATTGCCCGGAATTTCATCTGATTATGATGATTTTCTTTGCGACTTTCTTTTTCCAGGCCTGGAAAAAATTAAGAAAACCCTGAAAAATGAATATCCATCGATATTTATTATAATGGGCAATGATGATCCCCGCATCCATGAAGAAACTCTTAAAAGCAATGAAAATTTGGAACTTTACACTTACATTCATAACAAGAAAGCCATATTTAAAGATTTTGCCGTTTACGGATATTCGTTCATACCTCCTACTCCGTTCCGTTTAAAAGACTGGGAACGCTATGATGTTTCGAGATATGTTGATCCCGGATGTTACGCTCCGGCCGAAGGAGTGCACTCGGTTAAACCTGGCGAGGATATTGAATATATAACCATTCAGGATCATTTATTGAAGCTCACACAGGAAATGGTTCCCGAAAAAAGCATTTTTCTTTTTCACTCGCCCCCATATCAGACAAAACTTGACCGGGCAGCCCTTGACGGGATGATGGTCGAACATGTTCCACTTGATGTTCATGTTGGAAGTATTGCCATAAAAAGATTTATCGAGGAAAAGCAGCCTCTGATAACTATGCACGGCCATATTCATGAAAGTTCATCCATTACAGGCGAATGGAAAGAAATTATTGGCAGAACCCATATGTTTTCTGCTGCGTATGATAAAAACAAATTGTCGCTGGTGATATTTGACCCGCACAAACCCGAAAACCACAAACGAGAATTGATATAATATGTTGAAAAAAAATTTTCTTGCAGATATTAACAGATTTGAATTCCATGATACCTCTTTCGACCTGCTCATGCAGAAAAGAATTTACAAGGTATTGATTATCTGCAGTAGTTATGATGCATTTATGCTTGATGAAGATGGTAGGATTGACGAGCAGATTTTTGATGAATACGTTTCACTCAACCTTCGATACCCTCCGGTGTTCATGCAGGCAAACAATGCCAAGCAGGCTTTCGAACGTCTTGACCGCGACAATATTGATCTGGTGATTACCATGCTCAGCATCAATGACGACGACCCCTTTTTGCTTGCCAACAGGATCAAAGCCAAGTACGACAGGATTCCCATCGTGGTATTGACACCATTTTCAAGGGAAGTAAGTCTAAAAATTCAGAATGTCGACCTCAGTGCCATCGACTATGTTTTTTGTTGGTTGGGAAATGCTGACATCCTGCTTGCAATTATCAAACTGATCGAAGACCGGAAAAATTCGGCCAAGGATATTGACGAAATAGGCGTTCAGGCTATACTCCTCGTGGAAGACTCCATCAGGTATTATTCATCTTATCTCCCGAATCTCTATAAAATCATCTTTCAGCAGTCAAAGAGGTCAATGGCCGAAGGCGTAAACGAGCATCAAAAAATGCTGAGGATGAGAGGTCGTCCGAAAATTCTTTTGGCTACCAACTTTGAAGAAGCCATCAGTATTTATGAAAGGTATAAAAACAATATTCTGGGTGTTATTTCTGATGTCAGTTATAAGCGAGAGGGCAAAAAAGACATGGAAGCCGGAATAAAGCTTGTAAATAAAATACGTTCAGAAATAGAACACATGCCTTTTATTTTGCAATCATCGGATATTGAGCACAAGGCAACAGCCGAAAAACTTGAGATTGCCTTTATACATAAATACTCAAAAACCTTGTCTGTAGAATTGCGCAATTTCGTGATCCAGCATATGGCTTTTGGTGATTTTATTTTCAGGATGCCCCCTCACAACAATGAAATAAACAGGGCTACAAACCTAAAATCATTGCAGGAAAAAATTCTTAAAATTCCTGATGAATCTCTTGAAATGCACATTCGGAGAAATGACTTCTCAAAGTGGATGAACGCCCGTGCATTATTCCAGATTGCCAGCAAATTCAAATACCTTACCATTGACAATTTCAACAGTCTGGATGAGGTCAGAAATTTTATTTTTGACGTAATTTCCGACTACCGTTTAAATAAAGGTCGCGGTGTAATTGCAAAATATGATCGAAACACATTCGATGAATATCTGCTCTTTTCAAGGATCGGCGACGGGTCATTGGGGGGAAAGGCTCGCGGATTGGCGTTTATTGACTCCATCATCAAAAAGTATAATCTGCTCAATAAATATGAAAATGTCATCATAACCATTCCACGTACCGTTGTACTCAGCACCGAAATTTTTGACGAGTTTATGGAAATGTACGACCTTTATAAGGTTGTTGCAACAGCCAAAACCGATCAGGAAATACTCGAAGCATTTGTTTCATGTAAACTTCCGGGAAGAGTGCATCAAGACCTGTACAAACTAATTTCAATTGTTAAAAACCCTATTGCAGTAAGGTCTTCCAGTAAACTTGAAGATTCTCATTATCAGCCATTTGCAGGCATATATTCAACGTATATGATCCCCAACCTGCAACACAATCCGCAGCTAATGGTAAAAATTCTAACAGATTGCATCAAAAGTGTGTATGCCTCAGTATTTTTTAAAAGTTCCAGAGCATACATGGCGGCAACCTCCAATGTCATTGATGAGGAAAAAATGGGAATTATCATTCAGGAAATATGTGGTACAACTCATGGAGATTATTTTATGCCTACCATTTCGGGAGTGGCCAGATCAGTTAACTTTTATCCCATTGAACTTGAAAAAAACACTGATGGAATTGCAAATATTGCATACGGACTAGGTAAGTATATTGTTGACGGAGGAATGTCGCTTAGATTTTCGCCCAAGTACCCGAAAAAAGTGCTTCAATTATCATCTCCAGAGCTTGCATTACGCGATTCGCAGAAGTACTTTTACGCCCTTGAACTTGCTGAAGAAAGTTTCAGACCATCTACAGACGACGGCATCAACATCAAGAAAATCCCCATGAGGGATGCTGAAAAAATTCCATCTTTTAAGCATGTTGCATCCACTTATGATTTGCAAAACAATATTATCAGAGATGGATTCCATGAAAACGGAAAAAAAATTGTGACTTTTTCCAATATTTTAAATCATAACACCTTTCCTTTAGCTGAAATTTTGCGCGATTTACTTGAAACCGGACAAAAGGAAATGAACAATCCCATAGAAATTGAGTTTGCAGTCAATCTTGATTTACCCGCAGGCTCGCCAAAAGTGTTCAGCTTCCTTCAAATCAGGCCAATAGTAGATAATGATCAATCGGTTGATTTCGAGTTAAAAGACATAAATAAAGAAGATACGATTGTTATAAGCAATTCGGCATTGGGCAATGGAATTATTCGGAATATGTCTGAAATAGTTTATGTGAAACCTGATACTTTTAAAGCTTCGGACTCCATGTTGATTGCCTCAAAGATCGAAAAAATAAATGATCAGTTTGTCAGCGAAAAGAAAAACTACATACTAATTGGTCCGGGCCGCTGGGGATCAAGTGACCCATGTCTTGGCGTTCCGGTTAAGTGGTCGCAAATTTCAAATGCCAGGATAATCATTGAGTCGGGACTGGAAAATTTCAGGATTGATCCATCACAGGGTACCCATTTTTTTCAGAATATTACATCATTCAGAGTAGGCTATTTCACCATCAACCCATTTATAAATGAAGGATACTACAATCTGGAATTTCTTAATTCACAAAAAGCATGTTTTGAGGATGAGCATATCAGGATAGTGTGCTTCAATGAACCCCTCACGGTAAAAATTGACGGTAAAAATCACATGGGGGTAATTTATAAAGCGCAAGCTTCTAACATTTGACCTTTTGATCATGACTTATGATGAAAAACTTTGGAATGAATGGAAAAATTATGGTATAAATAAGTATTTTTGTACACAACCATTAAATAAACGATGACTGTAGAACACATATCCGAACTACTTGAAGATTTGACAGAGCGGAATAAAGAGCTGAACTGTCTGTATAATCTTGAAGAAATTCTGAAAGATTTCGAAGCATCGTATGAAAATATCTTTGAAAGAATTATTGAAATAATTCCGGGAGGATGGAGGTATTCGGAGATCTGTAAAGCCAGAATTACTTATGGAGACATTACTGTCGAATCATGGGGAATAAAAAACACTGAGTTGAAGCAGGCTGCATTTATCACTGCCGAAGGAGAGAAAATCGGTGAAATTCAGGTCTATTATATAAAACCTGTTAAACAGGAAAAAGGTATTTTTCTTACTGAAGAGCGCAAACTCATCAATTCCATTGCCGAAAAAATAGGTAATTATATTGCCTATAAAAAGCTTAAAGAATATATCAAAAAGATTGACGGGGATTCCATGAAAAAGACAAAAATCCCTGCCAAAGAAGAAAAGCTGATAAGCTGGCTTAAGGAACAGAATTTGTCTGAAAAAGAAATACAGCAGATGACCCGTGTAAAAATTGTTTTCAAAAAGGGAGAAAACATTTGTAAACAGGGATCTTTTGCCACCTATATCATGTTGCTTACCGAAGGACTAACCCGCGCTTCACTTGAAGGAACCCAGGAAAGAGGTTTTAATTATAAAATATCAAAACCATTTTCCTTTATTGGTCTTTCAACCCTTTACGGTGACAATTACTACCATTTTTCCACTTCTGCCATTATTCCGAGCACCTTGTATCTGATAGACCGAAAAGATTTTGATGATATAGTTAAAAGCAACCCGGGGTTTGCTTCGTCGATCATGGGCTGGTATTGCAAAAACTTCAAACTGGTTTATAATAAATTATCCTGCATTGCCAACAAACAGGCTTTGGGAAAAATTGCCGAAACACTGATTTATCTCTCATCAGAAGTGTTTGAAAGCGAACGGATTGACAACTCCATTTCGCGGCGGGACATTGCTGAACTTTCAGGAATGTCAACTGAGTCGGCTGTTAGAATTTTATCTGAACTAAAAAAAGACAACATCATACGGATCACTTCACAGTGCATAGAAATTGCCGACATGAAATTACTTAAAACCATTTCTTCTGCGGGATGAGCATTTTAGGGAAAATATTTAGTAAAAAGACCGATTTAAAGGCATCTGAGCCTTCGAAAGTTAAGGTATTTGACATTATCAGGCCATCCATTTCTTCGGGTGAGGTATATCATTTTACATCTGACAGGGGTGTTGAATATGAAGTGCGAATTGGAAAAATTACAGACACACTTGAAAGAATCATCAATTTTAATGTATTAAACGACGAGTACCACGACAATGAATATGCCACCACCAACAAAGGAGAAATATTCAAAGTGGTTGCCACAGTGCTTGAAATTCTTGCTATATATATTGAAAACCATCCACTTGTAAAATCCTATGAGTTTAATGGTGAGTTTAAGAATAAAGACAGGGAGGTTGAAACCAGCATCAGAACAAGATTTTTCTGCAGAGCACTAAAAAGAAGATTTCCAAAATCTAAAGTGGAAATCATCGGAAACCGAGGAATAATAACCATCAGATAAATGAAAGAAATTGCAGCCGGAGTTGATATTGGCGGAACCAATATCGTAACCGGATTACTTGAAAAAGACGGTAGCATCGTTTACTGCAGCAGTCTAAAAACAAAAGACCTTTCAACACCACAGGCCCTGGTAAAGGCAATTTCTGAGGAGATTACCAAGGGACTGGAAAAAGGAGATTACACCCTGAGGGGAATCGGAATAGGCGCGCCCACAGCCAACTCAAAAACCGGAAAAATTGAATTTTCAGCCAATTTGCCATGGAAAGAAGAAGTTGATTTTCCATCTCTTTTCAAATCATTTTTTAACGCACCTGTAACAGTGGCCAATGATGCCAATGCTGCAGCCATTGGAGAAATGATCTATGGCAAAGCAAAAGGAATGCGTGATTTTATTCTTATAACACTGGGAACAGGATTGGGAAGCGGAATTATCTCAAACGGCGAATTGGTAACAGGTTATGATTCTTATGCCGGAGAAATCGGACATACAATAATTGAAATAAACGGGCGCAAGTGCGGCTGCGGAAGAAAAGGTTGTTTGGAAACTTATGTGTCGGCAACCGGAATCAAAAGGACTGCAGTTGAAATGCTTGAGTCTAAAATGCCCAGTCTCCTTGAAAACGAACCCATTGAAAATGTGGGTGCAAAAATGATTTGTGAGGCAGCCATGAAAGGTGACAGATTGGCGTTAACTGCTTTTGAAATTACTGCCCAATATCTTGGTCTGGCCCTCGCCAACAGCGTTGCCTATACCAGTCCGGAAGCCATTTTCCTTTTCGGTGGTTTGTCCAATGCAGGCGACCTGTTGCTGGTTCCCACAAAAAAATACATGGAAGAAAACCTTTTGCATTTATATAAAAACAGGGTAAAACTGGAAGTTTCAGGATTGAACGAGCAGAATGCAGCCATACTGGGGGCTTCGGCTTTGGTTTGGAAGTAAATTATAAATGTTGCTTAAAATTTTTGGCCTGTTTTTTTAAATCCATTTAAAATTTTTGGCCTGTTTTTTTAAATCCATTTAAAATTTTTGGCCATATTTATTTTTTTACTATCTTTGTCTAAAGGAAATTTTAAGCCATGTACAACAGAAATCTTGAAAAAGTAATTAAGTCCCGCTTTGATGGCAAAGAAATAATAATTTTATATGGAGCCAGACAAACAGGGAAGACAACTTTAATTACAAAATTGTTAAGCGAAATTGATAATTCAGTTGTGTTTAATTGTGAGAGACCTGATATTAAAGCAGTACTGGAATCAATGAATATTACTCAGCTTAAATTACTTTTTGGAAACTTCAAGTATATAGCTTTAGATGAGGCTCAACAAGTAGAAAATATTGGTAAAGTTTTAAAGTTGATTTATGATTCTCCTGAATTTGATGCGAAAATTATTGCAACAGGATCAAGCAGTTTTGAGTTGGCAGGGAGGATCACTGAGCCACTTACAGGAAGAAATATTAAATATGAACTTTTTCCGTTATCTATAAATGAAATCATAGAAAACAAATCATGGTTATGGGCTAAGGAAAACCTTGAGGAGTTACTTCTTTTCGGTTCATATCCTGGGATTATCAACAAACCAATTATAGAAAAACAACTCTTTCTTGAAAATCTTTCGGGTGATTACTTATACAGAGATATACTGGTATTGGAAAATATTAAAAATCCGTCTTATCTTAATAAATTACTCAAAGCTATTGCATATCAGATCGGTTCGCAGGTTTCATACAATGAACTTGCTAAAATGATTGGTGTTTCTATGAAAACCGTTGAGCATTACATAGACTTACTTGAAAAATCTTTTGTTATTTTTAGTCTTCCATCATTCAGCCGAAATGCCAGAAACGAGTTAAAGAAAAGTAAAAAAATCTATTTTTACGATCTTGGTATAAGGAATGCACTTATCAGTGATTTTTCTTCTATAGAAATGAGACCGGATAAAGGAGGAATTTGGGAAAATTTTTGTATTGCAGAAAGGCTGAAGTATAATAAAATCTGGGGATTAAGTCCTCAAATGTATTTCTGGAGGACTTATGACGGAGCAGAAATAGATCTGCTTGAAGTAAAAAACGGCAAATTATTTACTTTTGAATTTAAATATAAAGCCAAAGGAAAACACAAGTTACCGCTCAGTTTCAATGAGAATTACAAGTCTGAAAGAGATATTCTGATTGACAAGGATAATTTTCAATTACTTTTTGAATAAAATTATTCCTTCAAATCAGCAATAGTCTTCTCCGGATCTTCCGATTTAAATACATAATTTCCGGCGACAAGAACATCTGCCCCACATTCAATCAGCTTTTTAAAATTAGAGGCATCCACTCCTCCGTCAATTTCAATGAGAGTTTTTGCTTTTTTAGAATCAATAAGTTTTTTCAGGGCTTTTATTTTGGAATAGGTATTTTCAATGAATTTTTGTCCGCCGAAACCCGGGTTCACCGACATAAGCAAAATCAGATCAGTTTCACAAATAATATCTTCGAGTACCGAAACAGGAGTATGGGGATTCAGTGAAACACCAGCTTTCATTCCCAACGATTTAATCTTTTGACAGGTGCGATGCAAATGGTTGCATGCTTCGTAATGTACGGCAAGTATTTCGGCACCTGCATTTTTAAATTCCTCGAGGTATCGGTCGGGGTCAACAATCATCAAATGCACATCCAACGGCTTTTTTGCATGTTTTTTAATGCTTTGTATTACCGGAAAACCGAACGAGATATTCGGAACAAAAACGCCGTCCATCACATCAATATGAAACCAATCAGCTTTGCTATGGTTAACCATTTCAACATCACGTTGCAGATTTCCAAAATCAGCTGACAAAAGGGAGGGTGCTATTTTATGACTCATTTTTTTCTTATAAATAACAATACAAAAGAACAGAAAATCGGGAAAATAAACAAGAACAAGTGAATAAAGTACTCAATTAGTTATGGTTCAACATGAGATTGTTCATTAAGATAAATAGTCAGTGTGCGACTTGGAGTCGCGAACTGACTTTAATAAAAAAAGCGGGAAATCTATCCCGCTTCTTAAATTCATTCTTCATAAACCATTAGCCAAGGTATGATTTAAGGTTTTTGCACCGCGAGGTGTGTTTGAGCCTGCGGATGGCTTTTTCCTTAATCTGCCTTACCCTTTCACGGGTCAGGTCAAATTCTTCGCCAATTTCCTCGAGTGTGTGCTGGGCTTTATCGTTCAAACCGTAATACAATCTGATTATATCGGCTTCGCGCTGGGTAAGTGTGGAAAGCGCCCTTTCGATTTCTTTTCTCAGCGATTCGGTAATCAGCTCCCTGTCGGGCAGCGGAGTATCTTTAGCGCTGATGAGTTCATACATGTTACTGTCCTCGCCTTCGGTAAGGGGTGCATCCATGGACACGTGCCTTGACGTGGTTTTCATGCTTTCCTTGATGTCATCGGGAGCCATTTCCATAGCCACAGCCACCTCATCATGCGAGGGTTCACGTTCAAACTCCTGTTCCAGCTTAGAGAAAACCCGGTTAATCCTGTTTATGGTTCCGATTTTATTCAAAGGCAACCTTACAATTCGTGCTTGTTCGGCCAGTGACTGCAAAATGGATTGTCTGATCCACCATACGGCGTATGAAATAAATTTAAAGCCGCGTGTTTCATCGAACCTCTGAGCAGCCTTGATCAGACCAACATTGCCTTCGTTGATCAGATCGGGCAGACTAAGTCCCTGGTTCTGATATTGCTTTGATACAGAAACTACAAATCTTAGGTTGGCCTTGATTAGCTTATTCAAAGCTGCCTGATCGCCAATTTTAATTCTGCGGGCAAGTTCCACTTCCTCCTCCGCTGTAACCAATACTTCTTTGCCAATTTCGTGCAAATACTTGTCAAGAGATGGCGTATCCCTGTTGGTTACCTGCTTTGTTATCTTTAATTGCCTCATTTTATAAATTATTGTTTCTAGGTTTCATCTCTAATTTACGTTGCAATCAGGATAATGTTGCACTATTTTGTTAACTGAATGTTAAGAGTTGCGTGCAGCCGTTGGGTAAAATGATTGTAGGGACATGCCTCTGCATGTCCATGCCTCTGCATGTCTGTGCCTCTGCAATTCCGGATATTATTCGTTTACCAGTAAAATAAACCCACTGCCGTGGATGTTATTGATTTCGATCGAGGGATCGTCTTTTAGGTATTTGCGTAATTTGGTCACATAAACATCCATGCTACGGGTAGTGAAATAACTGTCTTCCTTCCAGATTTTCTTGAGGGTTTCTTGTCTGTCGAGTACTTCATTTATCCTGATGCACAACATTTTCAGCAGTTCAGCTTCTTTTGGGGAAAGCTTCTGTGATTTATTTTCGAGGGTGATGGTGCGGTGGCGGTAGTTGAAAAGGTATTTTCCGATTTTGAATTCTTCAAATCCGGTATCTTCCGAAAAGCGTTGGTTTCTTTTCAGGATTGCTTTGATTTTCAGTAATAAAACGTCAGAATCAAAAGGTTTGGTGATATAATCATCGGCGCCAATTTTAAATCCCTCCAGAACATCTTTTTTAAGCGTTTTGGCTGTAAGGAAAACAATGGGAATATCGTCGTCGATCTCTTTGATTTTTCTTCCGATGGTAAAACCATCCACACCGGGGAGCATCACATCCAGAATGCAAATGTCAAAATCGTATGACCTGAATGTTCCAATGGCTTCTTTACCATCATTTACCCAGATTACGTCAAAATCGTTCATTTCGAGGTATGATTTCATCACTGCCCCGAAGTTGAGGTCGTCCTCAACCAGAAAAATCCTTTGTTTATCCCTGATCATGTGACAAAGGTAATGAAACTATAAAAATACTTCCCTTGCCGGGCTCACTTTGTACGCTGACTGTGCCCGAAAATTTTTCAACAATCTCTTTCACGTAGCTTAATCCCAATCCGAATCCCTTAACATTGTGAATGTTACCTGTAGCTTCACGGTAAAATTTCTCGAATATTTTTTTCTGGACATCGCGGGTCATTCCTATTCCCTTATCCTCAACGCTTAACACCCATGAATTTCCAAAATTTCCTGTTGTTATGGTAATATCAGGCTTGCCATCTGAATACTTATTGGCGTTATCTATCAGGTTGTTGATTACATTTTTAAAATGGGTTTCATCGACAAACAGATGGTCATTTGTTGCGTTATTTACCAATTTTATTTCACCGGATTTTTCACGAACCTGAATTTTCATATTTTCAAAAACACTTTCAACACAAGCTGATACATTGATGTGCTGCAAATTCATAGCAAGTTCGTGACGCTCAAGGAGTGCCATCTGGAGTACGGTTTCGACCTGACTGTTCATCCTTTTATTTTCCTCTTTGATGATTTTGGTGAAATACAGGATGCTGTCCCTTTTATCGAGGGTTTTCGGATTCATAATCGAGTCGGCCGCCAGTGATATGGTAGCAATGGGCGTTTTAAACTCGTGAGTCATATTGTTGATGAAGTCCGATTTTATTTCGGATATTTTTTTCTGGCGGAGTATAATGTATATTGTAATTGAAAAAGTGATGAGAATCACCAAAGTAAAAGTCAGAGATCCGGCAAGTATCCATACAATAGATTTATAAATAAACTGTTGTTTGCCTTTGAAATGAACGATCAGGGAATCATCTTTTCTGAAAACATCATTGGGGAAAAGTGAAATATTGTATTTGGAATCAAGAAATCCATCACTGAAGTTTTCTGATCTTACAGCAACACTGTCCATTAGAGAATCGGTTACAATGGCATATTCAAAATCAAGGCCTATTCCGTAATCATTTAGTTCGTTTTCTAAAATATCCCTGAGATTTTTGAGGTCAAGACGAGACAAGGGGTCGTCATCGTTTTTTATCTCAACAAGCATTTTTTGAAAAACCACCCCAAGTTTATCCATATTCTGACTCAGTTTTTTCTTCACATCAGCCATTGATTGAACTTCTCCGGGCAATTCCAGACTTTTATTTTTTTCAGCAGTATCATTTATCGTTTGAGAAGTAAATTTTCCAGATTTAAGCGTATCTGTCATTTTTTTCAGATAATCCTGGCCTCCGGAGTCGCTGCCCGGCAACCCTCCAGGCAGGTCAATTAGTCCAACCGCACTAATAATTGTATCTTCACCAATCACAAAAGTATTGGCCGAAATATCCGAAGTGTTATTCAACTGCTTTGATATTTGAATTAGCGTTTCGTTGGTTTCCAATCTGGCAATTGCATTTTTTATTGCTTCATGGGCATTTTGGTCAAACTGTTCTTCCTTGACTTTTAATGCATTACTGATCCATAGGATTTGTACGCCAATAATTCCAATCAGCGCAACCGACATCAGAACAATGACTATGGTAATAATTTTTCTGTTCATGTTTCAAAGATAAAAAATATAAGTCATTGATAATCAACTTTAACTTTTTCTTAACCTCTTAACAGATCAAGCAGCCGTTTTTCTATACCTGAAAATAGCCAAAGAAATAATTGCCACCGCGTAAATGCTGAGGTGTACTATTTGTGGAATTAAATCAGCATATCCCGATCCCTTTAAAAGAATCATCCTGATTGCCTTTAAAAAAACAGCAACCGGATTAATATAATTGACAATTTGAGCCCAATATGGCATGCTTTCGGTTGGAGTAAACAATCCACTCATTAAAATAAACAGCACCAGAAAGAAAAATGAAAGGAACATTGTTTGTTGCTGGGTATTTGCCATTGTGGAAATAAACAGACCAAAACCCAAGGCAACAAATAGATATATTGCAGCGATGGAAAAAAGAATCAGAAGATTACCCTCGATGGGTATTTGATAAAATATTTTTCCGATTGTCAATCCCACCGACAACTCAATCATGGCAACAACCCAAAAAGGAATCATTTTTCCAATAATAAACTGATATTTCTGAATCGGAGTAACATTGATTTGTTCTATTGTTCCCATCTCTTTTTCCCTTACTATATTAATAGCCGTGAGGAACATTCCAACGATCGTCACCAGCAGAACAAGAATACCGGGAACCATATAAATTTTGTAGTTTAGTCCGGGATTATACCAAAATGAGTTGGTAATATTAATTCCACGTGCTTTAAATCCGGGAACCTGATTTCTGATAATATTCTGATTATATCCTGAAATGATCTGACTTGAATAGGCATTAATCAATCCGGCCACCATCCCGTTAATAGCATTTATCTGAATTTGTACCAAAGCATTTTGTCCGGTTACCAGATTCCTTTCAAAGCCATGGGGAATAACCAGAATCATATCTGCGTTATCTTTAAGTATTTCGCTTTCAGCTTTTTTCACAGAAAAAGAATTACCGGAGATTTTAAAAAAAGGTGAGCCGCTGAATTTACCAGTAAGTTCCCTGGAAGTTTCGGAAAGATCATTATCCACCACAAACAAAGAAATGCTCTTCATCTCCTGAGTTGCAGCATTGACAAGTACTATCAGCATAACGATCGGGAGCACGAACATCATCCTGAGCATGATTTTATCCCTAAAAATCTGAATAAACTCCTTTTGTATTAAATATATTATTGTTTTCATTTTATTCGAGTCTGGTTTTAAATTTGAAAACACTCATAACAATAAAAAACACCGTAAAACCAAAAAGGACAAGCGTTTCAAACCAAACATATTCAAATCCGGTTCCTTTTAACATGATGTTTTTAATTATGACAATAAAATATTTCGGGGGGATGGCATGGCAAACCCACTGAAGTATTTGGGGCATATTTTCAATGGGAAAAATAAATCCTGATAACAGCATGGTTGGCAGCAAGAGTGAAAACATTGAAATAAACATGGCAACCTGCATCGATTTTGCAATGGTAGAAATGAAAATTCCGAGCGACAAAGCCATTGTAATAAACAGCATACTTTCTGCCAAAAGTAAAGCAAGCGGACCATTTACAGGCAATCCGAAAACAAAAAATCCCAGAAGAAGAATTGAAATTGCGTTAACAAAAGACAGCAGAAAATATGGGATAACTTTTCCCACAATAATCTGAACAGGCCTGAGCGGCGAAACAAGCAGCACCTCCATGGTTCCCATTTCCTTTTCTCTGGTAATGGAGATAGATGTCATCATTGCTGAAATCAACATAAGAATCAGGGCCATGGTACCAGGAACAAACATATAAGCACCTTTTAAATCCTGATTAAACTGCATGCGTGTTTGTGCAATAATCTGACCTGATGCTCCATTGACGCCACTTTCAGCAAATGAGTAATTCATTATAATGGCTGAAGTATAATTAGCCAGCATGTTTGCAGTATTGGCATCAGAAGCATCATTTATAATACGAACTTCAGCTTTTCCATCCTTCACGAATTTTTTTGCAAAACCGGGTTCAAAGATGATGGCTTCCTGAATTTCTCCCTTTCGGAATGCCAGTTCTATCTCATCTTCAGATTTAAAATTTTCAACTAAAAGAAAATACCCTGATGAAGTGAGTTTATTGGTAATTTCAACCGTCATTTCATCTTTGCTGAGGTCTAAAACAGCAATTTTAGCGTCTTTAACCTCATTGGTAACCACATAGCCGAAAATAAGTATTTGAGCAATGGGCATTCCAAAGAGGATAACCATTGACCGCACGTCACGGAAGATGTGACGGAATTCTTTTTTTACAAAATTTATAAATGTCTTCATTCTATGTTTAATACAGAGACGCAAAATTTTGCGTCTCTTCGAAATTCAAATTATTTTTTCTCTGCTCTTGCAAGACGAACAAACACCTCGTCCATATTATCAGCACCAAATTGTTTTTTCAGATTTTCAGGTGTATCCAACGCATCAATCCTTCCGTCAACCATAATACACACACGATTGCAGTATTCGGCTTCGTCCATATAATGTGTTGTAACAAAAACTGTAATGCCGGTATGGGCAGTTTCATAAATCAGATCCCAGAACTGACGGCGTGTGATGGGGTCGACGCCCCCTGTTGGTTCATCCAGGAAAACAATTTTTGGTTCATGAAAAACAGCTATAGAAAATGCGAGTTTCTGCTTCCATCCTAATGGTATTGAGGAGATCAGAGAGTCAGCATGTTCTGAAAAATTAAGTTTTTCAAGCAGATCTTTTGTTTTTCTTTTTATGGTATCGCGGCTCAGACCATAAATTCCACCATAAAACCTGATATTTTCTTTAACTGTGAGGTCACTGTACAAAGAAAATTTCTGGCTCATGTAACCAATATTCTTTTTTATTTTTTCGGTTTCATGATATGCGTCGAATCCGGCCACGCTAATTTCACCGGATGTAGGTGATGATAATCCGCACAAAATTTTAATAGCAGTGGTTTTTCCTGCTCCGTTGGCTCCCAAAAAGCCAAAAATTTCACCTTTAAACACGTCAAAACTGAGATTTTTATTTGCCTCAAAATCTCCAAATTTTTTGACAAGGTTCTTAACTGATATTATTTTTTCACGTTGATCCAAGGTTTAATTCTTTTTTTAAAATTTTGAATAAATCATCCGTTTTCACTTTGCATCAGATCCATAAAGCAGTCCTCAATATTTGGCTTACACTCCCTGATGATTATATTTTTATGTCCCTTTTCTTCAAGATATTTTTTCAGATCCTCAGTGTCTTTTCTTCCTGATTTTGGTGAAAAATGCAAAAATTGTCCGAATAAAAACACCGATAATGTATCATTGAATTTGCCAATATCTCCTTTCAGTTTGTACATATTATCCGAAGAGATTTCAAACAGTACATTTTTATATTTTGATATAATTCCCATGGGTGTATCAATATCCAGAATTTCTCCTTTCTGTATAAGGGCTACCCGGTCGCATAATTCTGCTTCGTCCATGTATGGTGTTGAAACCAGAATGGTAATCCCATCGCTTTTAAGTTTTTTCAGCATTTGCCAGAATTCCTTTCTTGAAACGGCATCCACTCCGGTTGTTGGCTCGTCCAAAACGAGAATTTTAGGTTTATGAATAAGCGCACATGACAAAGCAAGCTTTTGTTTCATTCCTCCTGATAATTTGCCGGCCGGACGATCTTTGAAAGGTTCAATCTGAATATAAATATCTTTTATGAGGTCATAGTTTTCTTTTAAGGTTGTTCCGAAAACTGCAGCAAAAAAAGACAGATTTTCCTCAACCGACAAATCCTGATAAAGCGAAAACCGACCAGGCATATAACCTGTTATTTTTCGGATATTTTTGTAATCTTTGACTACATCCAATCCAAAAACACTTGCCGATCCTGAATCTGCGAGAATCAGGGTGGTCAGAATTCTTAGCAAACTTGTTTTTCCTGCGCCATCCGGACCGATAAACCCAAAAAGTTCTCCTTCATTTACAGAAAAGGAAATATCCTTAAGCGCATTAACTTTTTTATAAGATTTTGATATGTGAGAAGCAACAACCATTTTAAAATTTTATTTCTCCGGGCATCCCAATTTTTATACTGCCATCATTTTCAACAATAATTTTAACGGCATATACCAAATTCACTCTTTCTTCGCGTGTTTGAATAATTTTAGGTGTGAACTCGGCCTGAGAGGAAATCCATGAAACAGTTCCCTTAACAGTAGTCAATTCTCCCTTGCCTGAATCATAAAGAACATCAACCTCTTTGCCGGGTTTTATCTCAGAAAGCTGATCGCCCGAAACATACACACGAAGCTCAACTTTGGTAAGGTCTGCAATTTTATACAGCGCTTTACCTGCGGATGTCATTTCAAATGGTTCACAATATTTTTCGAGCACACTTCCGTTTACCGGATTTACAATTATCGAGCGGGCTATCTGGTCTTCGATTTGTTTAATTTGAACATCGTAAACTTTTTGCTCATTTATAACCGGTGAATTTTGTGCCTGAATGGAAGCAATCTGTTTTTGGTTTACCTTGATCTGACTTTCAATGTCATCGAGCTGCTTTTGTGTGGCGGCCCCATCTTTAAGAAGTTTTTCAATTCTTTGCTTTTCAAAGACCAGTTTATCATTTTGTTCATCAAGTACCCTAATCTGAGCAAAAATATTGTCGGTTCTTGAAGACACTGCTTTTTTCTGGGCAATCAGCTGTTCTTTTTTTAAGCTAAGCTGAATGGTATCTATCAGTCCGACTGTTTCGCCTTTTTTGAGCACACTGCCCTCTTCCACAGAAAAATTTAAAACTTTTCCGCTCACCTCAGCCGAAATAATTGTTTCTTTTGCTTCAAAGTTTCCATAGGCATCTGATTCGGAATCAGATTCGGAGCAAGCCCACCACACCACCGGAGCAGCGGTTAAAATGGCAATTCTAAAAAATTTATTATTGATTTTCATTGATGATATATTTTAAATTACCTGATAATGTCAAGAGATTGATTCTGGCTTTCACCAGCTGAAGCTTATAGTTATCGTAGCTGATCTGAGTTTGTGTTTTTGCATTTTGATCGGTCAAATAATCATTGGAAGTAATCACGCCGTTTTCAAATTTTGAAGATGATTTTTGTGCAATGCTTTCCCTAAGCCTGAGGATTTCACGGCTTTTTACAATCAGCGACCCATATTTTTCAATATCGGCTTTTTCTTTTTCAATTTGTACATCCTGGGCATTTTTAAAAATTTCTTCCTGAACAACCACCATATCTTTTTGAATGCTGATAATTTTTCTGTCGCGTGAAGTTTTCCACATATCCGTAATGCTCCAGGTTACTTTAGCCCCAACAATATAGAATGAATCAAACTGATCGCTGAGCATATTCAGACCGGGTTTGCCGTAGCCAATCTGACCAAAGCCAAAGAGCATTGGTGAATTCTTTTTTGAAAGAAGGTTATTACCAGCATCGAGTTTTTTCCGGCTTAATTCAAACAATCCGTATTCTGGTCTGGTCCCAGCATTTTCATATCCAACCGGGTCAGGTTCCGAAAAAACCACTTGTTCACCTAAATCAAATGAAAGCAATTTTTCCAACATTTGAATGGAAGCTTTTCGTGCCGATTCAATTTCAATAAGCTGCTGGTCAATTTTCAGTTGCTCGGCCATTAAAATCTGCACTGCAGTAGAATCGCCCACTCCGTTTTTTATAGCCGATCCGGCAACTTTTATTTTTTCACCAATTTCATTTCTGAGAAGGGCGAGCGACTGGTTGGTTGACTGTAAAGAAAGAACAGTAAAAAACAGACTGTTGATTTGTGAACTGAGTTTATACATATCCACTTCAATTTGCTTCAGGTCAGCTTCAAGGCCTGTGCTCTCAAATTCCTTCTGTGCTTTTGTCAGTCCGCCATCCCAAATTGTCTGAGAAACATCCAAAGTAAATTTATACTGATCTTTTGCGGGGTCGGGCATCTCGGGAGAGGGAAGCTGTCCGATACCAGGAATTTCAGGCATGGTAATGGAGACCTGGGTAACGTCAGACTGATAAGTAGCCTGTCCGTTAAGAGAAACACCCGGAAGATAGTTTTGGGCATAATTTTGCAGGCGAAGAACAGATGCTTTTTCAAGCAGACCTTTTTGTTTTATCAGAGGATAATTTTCGTTTGCGATTCGGTAGCAATCAGAAAGATTCAGCGAATCCCTTTGTGAAAAAGCAGTTCCTGCCAATAGTACTAAAAACAGGGTTATTATTTTCATGATTTTCTAATTGAGTTAATTAAAAAGGTAGTCACCTCAAGTTTTCTCATTTCCAAAAATTTGTCATAAGCTTTTTTGTCGTTTTCAAAACCGATTCTTTGCAGTAAAGGGCGGGCGGCAACCGGGAAAATGCAAAGCGACATCATATTTACAAACAGATGTTTGCTGTCGACTCCTTCATGAACCAATCCCATTTCTTTAGCAATTTTCACATCCTTTGCAAAAGATTCAACGGGGTTAAAACCAATTTCTTTAAAAGCATTCAATAAAATACCAGCAATGCCATCAGGGTTTCGGTGTAATTCGAAAATAAGGAATAATGGAGCTGAAGGATGTTTTGTAATAATATCAATATATCCATCAACAAACTTTTCAATTTTTTCAAAAAGAGGCAAGTCTGACGACAGCACTTTTAGTGTTTTAGGCATAAATTTCACAAGTACTGCCTTAAAAACCGCACCAAAAAGCTTTTCTTTCGACCTATAATAATAATGCAATAATGATTTGTTGATCCCAGCTTTATCAGCAATTTCCTGCATACGTGTTCCCGACATTCCTTTTTCGGTAAAAACATCCTGGGCTGCTTCCAGAATTTTACCTTCGGTATCCTTGTTTAATTCAGTCATAAATTTTGGCCATTTGTTTTAATTAATTGGTTTAACTTTATAGTTTAACCATTTGGTCAAAATTATTGCATTTTTTTATTGCCTGCAAATTTTTCGTCAAAAAAAGTTGAATTTACTGAATATGTTAATAGTAAAAATGAACGGGGTTTTCATAAAAGAGGTTGCCTCAAATTACTTTCTCCGAGGATTTTCAAGTGCTTTTTACCCTTGATCCCTAAAGGGAAGCCCTTGAAAATCAGACACCTTTTAGGGAAGGGGCAAATCGGATTTTCAAGAATTGGTTGGTAAAAGCCCTTTTGAGTCGGTCTCTTTATTCCATCAAAAGTTTTCCTTTAGTGGTTTTTCCCGAGCTGTCAGTTATATTGTAATAATACATTCCGGATGGAATATTACATCCTTTCAAAGGAATTGTATTTCCGGTAATATTGGACAGTTCAAATATTTTTCGGCCAAGACCATCATACAGATCAAAACTGCAATTTTCCAGATTGGAGGAAGAAATGAGATCAGATAGTTTTGACACAGGGTTCGGACTAATTTTTATTTCAGACACTAATTTTGAGACATCATTTACAGATACAGATGAGCATGTAAAAAAATTATTTACGCAGTTTGGTAATCCAAAAACAGATTTTTTTCCTTCGAGGGAAAAGGCATTTTCACTAAAACCACAGGCAATATCTGGAGTGTTTGGGTTTTCAATAACCGCCAAACTGCCATCATAACCTGTTGTTCCCGAAGCGATGTAAATTTTGCAATCGGGCGCCAGCATTAATGCACCATAATTTCCTGATGTGGTAGCAATTATAATCTTGCTGGCAGGAATGTCGGCGGCCTGCATATCAAACTGACAAAGTTGTTTATTCATGTTATCATAGACGTATAAAAATTTGTCATTTGATGAAAATGCAGCACCCATTCCTCCAATTCCCAGATTTATTGCATTACTAATTGCTCCTGTTGTATTGTTAAAATCATAAAGAAAAACGTCGAAATTTGCAGTATACACAATTTTTGTTTTACTTGAAGTTACTGCCAACTGTCCGCCATATTGAGGCATAAATGCATTGCCGGCACTTGTTATGGTGTTGGATACGCCGGTTGAAGATACTAATATGGAATGGAAAACAGCAGCGGTATTTTCATGAACTATCACCCAATAATCAGTTTCGTTTGAATGTTGGATTCCCAGCATGGATTCATTTGAATTTGCCTGAACAGAAACATTTTTGGTGGTTACATCACCATTTCCACCATCAAGAGTCATGTCAACTATATTGTATCTTGTTCCGCCTGTATAACTATTTTCGTTGCAGTCGTTAGTAAAAACATAATACTGATTTGAGTCTCCCGGATAAGGCACAATAAGGCAAGATTGAAAAGCACTGTTGCATCCGGAAGTAGAAGACAAATCTCCGTTGGGCATCAAAACATGATCGTTATTCCAGATTCCACCTGAATAAGAGGTCAGACTAAAGGAACCCCCATTGGTATAAAAAAGCAAGTTCCCTAGATTGTCACAAACAACCGAAGTACCTTCGTATGATTGCATAGCACTATTTGTAAGAACAGTTGGTGGCGCAGTATTAAAATCAATGCCTGCCTGATCTCCAAAATACCAGATATAGTTTTCTTTCTGTGAATATGATGTGATAAATAACAAAAGAGCTAAAGTCAGAATAGTAATTGTTTTCATGGTAAATAGTTTTTTTATGCATTAAAGGTAAGTTTTTTATTTTAATGATTATCTGGAAAGATGAATTACGCCATCATATTACTAATTACTAATGACACACTAAAATTAATTGTCAGGCCTAAAGGCCTCTTTATACTACCATTTCATAAACCCTGTCTTTTAGGCAGAGTTTATTTGCCAATTGAAAAACTATTTTTCATCACTTTATTTTAGAAATTTGTCAAAAGATCATTAAAAAATTTGCATTCAGTTATATTTTTATTTATATTTGGTCTAAATTAATATAACTCTAAACAGTAAAAGAAAAAAATCATGGCAGACTTAAATTTAAAAACCAGATATATGGGGATTGAATTAAAAAACCCCATAGTTGTCGGATCTTGTAATTTAGTAACAGATACAGACAATCTTAAAAAAATCGAAGAAGCCGGTGCCGCCGCAGTGGTTTACAAATCGCTTTTCGAAGAGCAGATTCAGGTAGAAAGCATGCAACATGACGAGGAAATTGAAGCTCACAATGAAATGCATGCTGAGATGACTTCAATGTTTCCAGGGATCAAACATGCTGGTCCGGAAGAACATCTCCTGAATCTTAGGAAAGCTAAAGAGAGTATCGGAATACCCGTTATAGCCAGTTTGAATGCAGTCAACAAAGAAACCTGGCTTGAGTACGCAAAAAAAATCGAACAAACAGGAGTATCAGCCATAGAAATCAATCTGTATAATACACCCCGCGATAAGGATGTAAGTTCCTCAAGTATTGAAAAGGAACAGATTGAATTATTGGTTGAACTAAAAAAATCTTTAAAAATCACCATTGCCGTTAAATTGAGTCCGTTTTATGCAAATCCCCTTCATGTAATAGCCGAGATGGATAAAACAGGTGTGGATGCTTTTGTGCTTTTCAACAAACTTTTCCAACCAGAACTTGACATCGAAAAAATCCAGCATGTTTTTCCGCTTAACCTGAGTCATCCGGGTGACTATAACCTGTCGCTCAGATATGCCGGACTGTTGCATGGAAATATTAATGCAAACATTACCGCGAACGGAGGAATTTATAATGGCGATGAAATTGTAAAGCTACTTTTGGCCGGAGCAACTAATGTTCAGGTTGTTAGTGCCATTTACAGGCATCGTTATGATGTTATCAAGAAAATGCTTTTTGAATTAGAATCATGGATGACACGAAAAGGATTTTCATCAATTGATGAATTCAGGGGGAAACTTTCAAAGGCAAACATCAAGGATCCTTATGCCTACAAAAGATCTCAATATGTTGATATTCTGATGAATTCTGAATTGTACACAAAAAAATACAACCAGATTTAGAATTTCTTTACTATAAAAGATTGGTTAAAAACCCCTGCCTTAAGACAGGGGTTTTTATACTTTTTTAAGTTTCCACCTGCCTTTTCTAAACAAATAAATACTCAGAAGTGTCATAAACGATTCTGAAATAAGAATGGCAAAATAAGCTCCTTCTTCATCAAAACCCTGATTCATTGCAAGAAACCATGCAAGTGGCAGTTCCATCATCCAGAAACAGACAATATTTACAAGTGTTGGAGTTCGTGTATCTCCTGCCCCATTGAAAGCCTGAATCATTACCATTCCGAAAGCATAGAAAACAAATCCCGAAGAAATGATTGTAAGCGCAGTTATTCCGGCACTTATTACAGCAGCATCATTAGTAAAAAACGACATCAACTGGCTGGAAAAAACAATAATAATCAATCCGATAAATCCCATTACTGCGCTGTTTACAAATCCGATAATCCAGACAGATCGTTCGGCTTTACCCGGCTGATTGGCACCCAAATTTTGCCCAACCAGTGTTGAGGCTGCATTTGAAATTCCCCATGCAGGAAGAATGACAAAAACAATAATACGGATTGCAATGGTATACCCCGCCATTACTGCACTTCCGAAATTTCCGATAATCCAAACCATTCCAATCCAGCTTGATGTGGCAATAAGATGCTGAGCCATTCCGCCCGTTGAAAGTTTCACCAGTTCCTTCAGGATATCCCATTTAATTTTCAGTTGATTTTTCACCAGTGCCACCCGTTTTTTCCCACTGAAAAGAATCCACAACTGAATGGCCACTCCTACTCCCCTGCCAATAACCGTTGCAATAGCCGCACCTTCAATTCCCAACTCAGGAAATGGTCCATATCCAAAAATAAGCAATGGATCGAGTACAATATTTATTCCGTTGGCAATAAGCAAAACCTTCATAGAGACTGCTGCGTCACCTGAGCTTCGGAATACTGCATTCATAACAAAAAGCAGCATTATTATACAGTTACTTCCCAACATGATTGAGGTGTAGCCGTAATATTCTTCTGCTGAAACCTCGGATACACCCATGAGCATGAGTAATTCTTTGGCGTAAATAATTCCGGGAACAGATACAACTGCAGAAAATGCCATTGCTGCTGCAATTGCCTGAAATGCTGCCACAGAAGCTCCTTCCCTGTTTTTTTCACCGATGCGCCTTGAAACCACAGCAGTAGTAGCAGTAGACAGGCCTACAGCAACAGAGTAAATTATGGTCATAAAGGATTCTGTAAAACCCACAATGGCAATGGGGTCATTTCCGAGTCGTGATACAAACCAAATATCCACCAATGCAAAAATGGATTCCATAAGCATTTCAAGTACCATTGGAATGGATAGCAAAATAATTGCATTCCTGATACTTGTCCGCGTAAAATCCCTTTCCGAGCCGGTTACCGACTCTTTCAGAATTCTTAAAAAACCACGAAATTTCCCGTTTGGGTTAAGCATTGAAATATTAAAAACCGGATTTTATATAGTCTATTTCTTAAACAATCAATATTTGAAAACTTCTCTGAGTTTCTCTTCCAAATCGCGGCCCATAATGTTTTTTGCAATTATTACGCCGTTTTTGTCGATCATGAAATTAAGCGGAATGGTTTGAATATTGTATTCTTTTGAATAAATCTGGTCTTCGTCAAGAACATGAATCCATTCAGCCATATTATCATTTTTAATTACCCGCATCCATTCTTCACGATCGGTTGAAAGATCAAGTGAAACCTGAAATATTTCGAAACCTATCTTGCTTTTCTTATATTTCATGTAATTTCTTGTAAGCACAGGGTTTTCCATTCGGCAAGGTTTGCACCATGTTGCCCAGAAATTCAGCAAAACATACTTTCCCCTGAGATCATATAGCTTCACGATGTTTCCTTTATTGTCCTTTAGCACAATATCCGGAGCAATATCACCAACTTTTAGCTCATCAGGCAATTTTTGTGTTTCATCAATGGTGTTTTTTGCCTCTCTGATAAAGGATGAGAAACCAAGTGTGATTTTTGACTTTGGGTATTTTTCGACCAATCCCTTTTCGACCATTTCAAAGTATTTGAAATCTTTTTTTAAATCGAAAACAAAATTTGCCTGCCCGAGTTGTTCCGAAAGCAGCAAAAAGCTTGAGAAAGATCCCGGTTCGGATTTAATTTCTTCAACGAGCATCTTTTTTTGGTCAGCCATAACACTGTCTGAAATCCTCTTTATATCAGCAAGTGTGGTATCGAAATCATTCCGGCCTTTGTTTTTGCTGAAAATAAAATTAAGTGAGTCAATAACAAGTAAATTCCGACGTGTATGTCTGGCTATTTTCATCAACCTTTCGCACTCATCAGATCCTGAAATGGTATAGGTGGCATTCAGATCCTGGCCATCGGCTTTAATGGTGATTTTATCCTCATTTGAAACGACTAGTTTAATGGGATCATCCAGTGTTCTGTATAGAATGCAGGGAACAGGCTCATTAAGGTTTCCTTTCATTCTGAAATTACCATCATTATCAACTTTGACTGAATCAATGATTTTCGGACTACCTGTTGTTATTTCAGCAAGATAAATGGGATGACCATTTGAATTTTCAAAATTGCCCGAAATAATGTATCCGGAATAAGATTCGGTTCCATCTCCGCATGAACCAATAATTACTGCAATTGCAAACAGAAATAAGATTTTTTTCATGGTTATATCAAATTACATATCCTTCATAATAAAACGTGCAGTGGAACGGCTTTTTTGCTCCACAAGTATTTTTTTACCGACAGTCACCCTGTCAATGGTTGACTGGTCAAAATGTCTGATTGTCACCAACTCAAGTCCGTCATTGTAAAGAACCTGATAATGCTTTTGCAAATCCTTGATCAAAGCAGGCACTTTACGGTCATCATTATCCACGCTTACCGAAAAGCTGATGGCAGAATTCTGCATCAGATTAATTTTAACCCGGTGTCCGGCAAATTTACCAAATATTTCGCTAAGTGCATTTTCCATTATAAAAGAGAAATCACGGGGCTTGATTGAAATCAGTACCTGATTCATCCTGAAAATAAATGAAGGAACCCGTGAATCTTCTGAAGTAATTGTATCAATGACTGTACCTGATTGCGCAGGCGCAAGAAATGATCTTACAAAAAGCGGTATTCCCTTATTCTGCAATGGTTTAATTGTTTTGGGATGGATGATCGTCGCTCCATAATAAGCCAGCTCAATTGCTTCAAGATAGCTGATGTGATTCAGTTTAACCGTTTCATCGAACCATTTGGGATCGGCGTTAAGAATACCGGGCACATCTTTCCAGATTGTAAGGGATTCAGCTTCCAGAATATTCGCAAGTATTGCAGCTGAAAAATCACTGCCTTCTCTTCCCAGCGTGGTTGAAAGGTTTTCAATTGTAGATCCTATAAATCCCTGTGTTACATATATTTTATTTTCATCTGGGAATGAGTCTTTAACCAGATTTCCTGTAATTTCCATATTTACAGTGGCATCTCTGAAAAGGTTGTCGGTTTTAAAACACGTGCGGATATCAACCCACTTGCTTTTCAGTGAGCATTCATTTAAAAAAGCCGAAACAATTTCAGTGGAAACCAATTCGCCATAAGAAACCACCTGATCGTATTCATAGTCAAAATTCAATGAAGAACCCTTCCTGCAAAAGTCGTTGAGCCTGGCAAACCAACTGTTTATCAAATCAAACACCGCGTTTGAATTATCGGGGAAAAGTCCCCTGGCAATATCAAGGTGATAATTTTTAATCCCCTCAATTTTATTTTCAAACCCGTCGTTTCCGTTAAAGTAATCTTCAAGCACATTTTCAAGCGCATTGGTGGTTTTTCCCATAGCCGAAACAACCACAACAAGATTTTTTTGTGAGGTTTTAACGATTTCTGCAAGATTTTTAACAGAATCAGAATTTTTTACTGATGCTCCACCAAACTTATATACAATCATTTGCAATCCTGTTTTATCAGTTAATTACAATTATTTTCTCCTTAAACAGTAATTTTCAAAGATAATGCAGGTTTACAAGATTAAAAAATTATTAATTTTAGGGCTTTAACGAAAACAAACTAAACTATGCCGGCCAAATACCAACCGATGACCCTAAACGAAGTGATTATTCAGGAACAGTCAGCGTTTCCTTACGCCAAGGGCGAGCTGTCCAGACTACTGAGCCATATAGGGATTGCCACAAAAATTGTTCACCGTGAAGTAAATAAAGCCGGATTGGTTGATATTCTCGGGTCTGTTGGATCCACCAATGTACAAGGCGAAAAACAGCAAAAGCTGGATGTTTTTGCTAACGATCAGTTTATTGCAGCCCTTAGGTCAAGCGGCATTGTCTGCGGTATTGCTTCAGAAGAAAATGACGAGATTGTTATTTTCGATGATGAGCTTTCCCTGGATGGAAAATACGTTGTGTGCATCGATCCCCTTGATGGTTCCTCAAATATTGATGTAAATGTTTCCATCGGAACGATTTTTTCAATTTACAGAAGGATTACACCCGTTGGCATGAAAGCAGAAATTTCTGATTTCCTGCAGGAAGGGACAAAACAGGCAGCTGCCGGTTACGTTATTTACGGATCTTCGACCATGCTTGTGTATACAACCGGACTGGGAACCACCGGATTCACTTATGATCCTTCGATCGGAGAGTTCTGTCTTTCATACAAGTTCATGAAAACACCGGAACACGGCAAGATATATTCTATAAACGAAGGAAACTACATTCACTTTCCAATGGGGGTAAAGAAATACATTAAATATTGCCAGGAAATTGATAAAGCAACCAACAGGCCATATTCTTCAAGGTATATTGGTTCACTTGTGGCTGATTTTCACAGAAATCTTTTAAAAGGCGGAATATTCATTTACCCAAGTACTGAAAGCAATCCCAACGGAAAACTCCGCCTTCTTTATGAGTGCAATCCCATTGCATTCCTTGCCGAACAGGCAGGTGGTAAAGCTACCGATGGCAAAGGAAAACGAATTTTAGAATTCAAACCCGATTCCTTGCATCAGCGAGTCCCGTTCTTCACCGGATCGCGTTATATGGTTGATAAAGCTGAGGAGTTTATGCGGGAGTTTCCTGACAAGTAAGTAGGGTCATGCCTCTGCATGACCGTTCTAAATGGTCATTATGCCTGACCGTTCTGAACGACCATTCTGAATGACTGTTCTACACAACTATTTTAATGACCATTTTGCATGACCAAAATTCAAATAACAAACAATTATTAACAAACGGACTTGCAGAGGCAAGTCCCTACATCAATATAATATGATAGAAATCAATCACCTAAACGACGGAAATTTTTCAGACTTATCTTTCGAAATAACTGAAATAAAAAAAGATTTTCTTGGCGATTATGAAATCCTTGCAGCTGCAATGTTCAATAAGGAAAAAGCAGGATTTAAACTGATAATCAAAAGCAAATTAAAACCCGGCATTTCAGAAGGTAAAATATTAAGCGACAAAGCAGTAAAGGGAGGTGTGCAGATAAAATCAACCGGAAAAGAAAGTGATCATTTTGTGCAAGCGGCAGCTCATTTTTTCCAACAGATTGCCGTAAAACCATTCACCATCAAATCTGTTGTTGCCGATGCCATTGCACTTACCGGAAAGGACTTTGACATTACCAAGGAAAAAGTATCGTTGCTGTTGAAATTTGATCCGGAAAATAAAAAATCAGGACTCAGTGAGTTTTTTCTTGATCTGGATATTCCGGGAAAAATGTTGCATTTGAAAGAAAAGGACCACCAATGGAGAGCAAACTTCCTGAAATTATTAACCACTTGATTTACTATTATTTAACATTTTTTAAATTTTCATTATCAAATTATAATCAGCTTGTTTTCAATTTCAATCGTTTTATTTCATAATTTTGCCATCGTTTAACCTTTTAAAGTTTTTTAAAATGAAATACTTAGTATTAGTTTTTGCAGCAGTTTTATTCTTTGCCTGCTCAGAAGAAAAAAAAGAAAATGAAAATTCTGATGTGGCAAAACTTCAGAAAGAAAATGAAGAATTGAAAAAACAGGCCGAAGAACGCGACCAGGTTATCAATGAGTTTCTTACATCATTTGATGATATTCAGGCCAATCTCAATATGATCAAGGAAAAAGAAAACATCATTACTCTTCAAACCAAAGGTGATGTTGAACTTGAACAGGACGCCAAAGATCAGATCAACGAAGATGTTCAGTTGATTTACGAACTGATGATCGAAAACAAGAAGAAAATTAACAACCTTCAGTATCAGCTGAAAAATTCCAATCTCAATATTGGCAAACTTGAAAAAATGGTTGCCGATTTAAGCGCTGCCATTGAAGCAAAAGATACTGAGATCAATAATCTTCAGGACGAACTGGCCCACATGGACATTGTAGTTGAAAAGCTCAGCAGTGAAATTGAAGAACTGGTTACAGAAACTGAAACCCAGACTGAAACAATCAATTCACAGACCGAAGAGCTAAACACTGCTTTTTATGCCTACGGTACTGAAAAAGAACTCAAAACCCAACAGATTCTGACCAAAGAAGGCGGATTCATTGGACTTGGAAAAATTGAAAAACTGCGTGAAGACTTTAACAAAGGTTATTTTACAAAGATTGACATTACCAAAGTTAAAGAAATCAAACTGAATGCAAAAAAAGCCAGATTGGTTACCACTCACCCGGCCGGTTCATATAAATTCTGCTGCGATAAAACTTTCGACAGCATTATTATTCTGAATGCAAAAGAGTTTTGGAGTGCTTCAAAATATCTGGTTATTGTCGTTGACTAATAACTTTTTTGACGAACATAAAACAACTAAGTGACCGTCACTGCGAGGAACGAAGCAGTCTCTTTATAGCAATCCGTTTTTTAATTAAGGGATGGCTTCGTACCTCGCCATGACGGTTTGGTCTTGGGTCTAAAGTATAATATAATACCATGCACTTTTTGTCAGAAAACCGATCAAATAACCATTAAACAACACCCTATGAAAACAAAAACCATATTATTTTCAGTTCTCCTGATGTCGGGAATAATCTTATTTTCCTGCGGTGAAAAAGAAGAAAAGAAAGCAGAAAAAGTTAAAAAAGAAGAAAAAAAGATTGTTGAAAACAATTCGGAAACAGAGTATATTCTTCTCAATTCAATCCTTGATTCCCTTTTAAAACTTGAAACTCCGCCTGCTCCTTCGCCTGCAGAACTTAAAAAAATGAAAAATGGTGATAAAACCGTCATGCCTGTATTCATCAACAGTTTGTTGTTTTCAATTAACGAGGAAAGTTTTTACTATGAAAATATAAAGTATTTTAATACAGATGATGAAAGCAAAAAGCTCATAGATATTCTTGTTTCGGGAGAATCCAATGATCGTTACCTTGCTCTTGATAAAATTAAACTCAGTGAAAAATACCAATTAATGCCTTTTGGCACAAAGGAAGAATTGAAAAAAAATGAAGGCGAATTTCCTTTATTTGCCTATGTGAAAATTTCACGGATTGCCTTTAACAAGGAAAAAAACAAGTCTTGTTTTTTCTTTGTTCTGACCTATAAAGGTAAGGGTAATGGCTATTTGGTATTTACCGAAAAGACGGGTGAAAACTGGGGTATTAAAAATGCTGTGGGGGTATGGAAATCTGAATAATCAAAAAAATCTGAATAAAAAAAAGGTGCTTTCGCACCTTTTTTTATTCAGATAAACCATCATGTTTTTTCTTTTTGGGTTTTTTAACCTCCTCACCCGGAGTTTGCTCCAGGTATATTTCAGCGCCGGGAACAGGTTCGGCCTTGGATTCAACCGGATTAGACTCCAATTTCATTTCAGCAGGATTTTCAACGCCTTCTTCTTCCAATTTCATTTCTTCTTTCAGTACTTCCTTTTCAGGAACGGGTTGCAGCTGTTTTTCGAGGGTCGGACTAATTAATTCCTCTTCAGTCACAGGAGATTCAATTTTTTTCGTTTCTGTTTCTTCGGTCTGCGCATTGGCATAGTAAAAAACCGAAACAAATATCAATAATAAAATAGTTCTCATATCAGCATTTTTTAGTTTTCCCCTGTTGGGTTTTGTTCAAGGTAAATTTCGGCTCCCGGAACGGGTTCGCCGGTTGCTTTTTGGACAGATTCCTGGCCGCTTTCAGTTGGTGGTGCCATTGAATCGGACTGGGATTCTTCAACGGAAGATTTATCCTCAGATTTTTCCTTATTTTCCTTATTGCCTGAACATGCTGCAAACAAAGAAATTGCAGCAATAAAAGTCAAAATTCTAATTTTTTTCACGTTACAAAAGTTAAATTTCTAATCAAAGGTAAGTAAAATTTTACCATCCGACATGGAAGTAATGTATTTGCGAATGGCTGCTCCTGCGTCGGCAGCAGCATACTTACTTTGAATAATGGTTTGTACGTCACCCGAAACGATCATTTTCTGTAATTCCACAGCTAGTTCATCAAATCGCTCTTTTTCAGTGTTTTTAATATATTGATTCAGGTCAAATCCCCTAACGGATTTATTTTTAAAAATAACATCCAGCACATCTATTCCGCCTATCGGTTCGCCCGACAAACCACCATAAACGATAAGTTCAGCGTTTTCTGGCATTAAATTAAGAAGCATTCCGGAAGATGCTCCGCCCACCGCATCCAAAGCTACCAGAGGTTTTAATTCTGAAAAAATTTCTTTCAGTTCATCCGAATAATTATCAGATCTTGAACTGACCACATATTTTTGTCCTGCGTTTCTGAGCAAATCAACATGTTTATCCCTTCTAACAATATTGATGATATTAACATTATCCCTTTTTGCAAAAACTCTGATAAAATTACCAACCTGACCGGCGGCAGCGTTGATCACAATGGTTCCGCCGCATTTTTCTTTAACCGATTCATATAAAGCATAGGCAGTAAAAGGATTAACAAAAAGACATGCAGCCTGGTCGTCAGAAATATTGTCATTCAGAAAAATACAATCCCCGGGTTTTGTAAGGAAAAATTCAGCCCAGGTACCATGTCCGGATCCCTGTGCAAAAAAGCTGACCCTTTTACCGATGAACTGCTTAGCATTTTGTCCGGTTTCAACAACAATTCCGCAACCTTCAAAGCCAATGGCTTTTGGAAGTTCCTTTTTCACGTTGTACATACCGCGCATGAAAGCGATATCGGAAGGGTTGCAGGGGGCAGCAGATAATTTTACAAGGATTTCATTTTCAGCAGGTACGGGAGTTTCGATTTCAGAAACTTTCAAGCCCTTAATGAGTTCAATCAGATTGGGGTTGTATTGTTCAAGAAGGATTGCTTTCATGCTTTTTCCTTAAAAAAAATTTATACAAATAATAAAATAAATACGCCGCTGGAAACAGCAGCATAATATCCGCGTGCAAAAAATACCTGATTTCGATGTTTCTAAACTGTACTCCGGTCCCGAAGCACAATGCAAGATATAGAAAAACAGGGAAGAGCAGGAAGATAAGCCATTCCTTTCTTCGATGTACCAGCATTAAAACGGCACCTGCCAATCCGCAAAGAATTAAAAAAGTGCGATAATAAAACAGCAGGGAAGCGTATTTTCTTACACCCTCGGTATTATACAATTCATTTTTAAAAGCTGCTTTTTTAAGGTTTTGGAGAGGCAGATACAGATAATAATTCCAGGGGAAATTTTTAATCTGGTTATCCCTCAATTCATTAAAAAGCGTTGCAATTTCATGAGTACAGGAGTCATTTTGAAAAGGTTTCTGCCAATAACCCTGCCAATAACTAAATCCGCTGCCACAATTTTTAGCGAGATAAACGGCGCGCTCGAGTTTAGCAGAATCCTCTTTTGAAAAATAAGCATTTTCGGGCCAGGTAACCTCCTTATTGTGGAGGATATTCGAGAACTGAGGTTCCCATTCGGTTTTGACTGAGTAGGTAAATTGCATGAAGGCGATTACGTCTTCGTTCCAGTTGGGAGCCCCGCGTAGATCCTGAGTTAATACAACTTTTTTATGAATTAAAATATTGGATATAGGCCAGCAACCGTAAAAAATAACCACAGCCAATGCAAACTGCAGGACGGGTTTGTAGAATGATTTAATTTTCCAATTGTAAAACCATAAAATGAAAATTCCGGCAATCGGCACCAACAAAGCAACCTGAGGTCTAAATAAAATGCCCAACCCCAGAAACAATCCCGCATAAAACCAATGATATTTTTTCTCATACAAAAGAAAATAAATTCCGGCCAGCATGAGCAAAATGCTCACCGACTCAGAATACACCACAGGATTCCAAACGATGATAAACGGATAAAAAGCATAGAGAGCAGCAGAAAACAAAGCGTTTTTTTCAGATCGAAAAAGTTTCAGGGCAATTTTATACACCAGCCATATTGCAAGAATATCGAGAAGAATCTGGATCCATCCGATTAGTGGGTAGGTAATGTCAAGGTTTCCTCCGGTGATCAGGTAAAAGATGCCGATGAAGAATGAGTAGCCGGGCATTCGGAGGAAGTAGCCGTATTCATGAGCAGGAACAGCAGTGTAAGAGCCGGTTTCGATAAGATTGATGAAGGAATTTAGCCAGGCGGCGGTATCACCATCAACGTAGATGTTTTCTCTTCCAAAGTATAATCCCCCTAGAAAAAGTGTAAAAAAAGCCCTTGTTAATAAACCAAGCAGACAGATCAATAAAAGATTATTTCTCAATAATTTTTTTATCATATTCAAATGTACAACTAATATTAATTATTTGTAATTATTTTGTTCAGGAATTATTGTGTAATAATAAAAACAAACCATTATTTTTCTTTAAAATATTGTATATTTGAGTTACTTTTATTTAAACTCTTGAACGAGAAAAATCATATCTATTTTGAAAACCTTGACACATTGAGGTTTTTCTGTTTTTTATCAGTATTTTTTTTTCATAGTTTCTTTTCTGAATACAATTACATACTTGATGATGACGTATATATAAAAACAAAAGGCTTTTTTAAAAACGGAATGCTTGGAGTTAATTTTTTCTTTGTTTTAAGTGGATTTCTTATTACTTTTCTATTGTTAAAGGAAAAAGAGCAGACCGGTAAAATAAGTGTAAAAAAATTTTACATTCGTCGAGTTTTAAGAATCTGGCCACTTTTTTTCTTTTGTGTATTTTTCGGTTTTTTTTTATTTCCCTTTTTTAAACAATATTTTGGAGAATCATCTCATGAAACAGCAAATCTATGGGCATATCTGTTATTTTTAAACAATTTTGATATTATTAATAATGGTTTTCCAGATTCATCCTCATTAACAGTTTTATGGTCGGTAGCCATTGAGGAGCAATTTTATTTAATTTGGCCTTTACTGATGTATTTTACACCAACCAAATACTATAAATTTTTATTGCCCCTTATTGTTTTTTTTTCGTTAGTCTTTCGAATTAGTACTGATTTAAGCAATTATACTGAATCAAACGACTTTCACACCTTGTCATGTATAAACGATATGGCTATTGGAGGAATAGGTGCATTATTGATTCTCAGCAGCGACAGTTTTAAAAATACGATAATACAAATGCCCAGGCATTTTATTGCACTTCTATATATCATTTTGATTATTCTCTTTTTATACAAAGATTGGCTGTTTGATTTTACTGTATTTAAGCCATTTGAGAGATTACTTACTGCAAGTGTTTTTTTACTGATTATTCTTGAACAAACTTACTCAGCAAAATCATTATTTAAAGCAGGGAAAATTAAAATATTTTCTGATTTAGGCAAAATATCATATGGATTATACTGCTTACATATGATAGGGATTCTTGTCACTATAAAAATTTCAGACTTTTTAGGATACAATCAATATTTATGGGTTGTAATAATTGGAGAAACTTTTATGTCCCTTTTTATAAGTATTTTAATTGCGAAAATATCTTATAAATATCTTGAAACTCCTTTTCTGAAAATGAAAGGGAAATTTTCAATAATCAGAACTAATTAAAAAAAACAGTTTCTTCTACTTTTTATTTAAATACCGGTAAATACTGTAAATAAACTCAAGCATTTTCTGGTTATTCGGGTAATCGCGGTGGGTTTTGGGGGGAAGATTCATGATTTCCTCAAATTCACTTAGAGAAATGTCCAATTTCTTACTCAGGTATTCCTTTTCGATGGCAACCACAGATTCATCATATGGCAATTTTTCCAATTCGGTAAGTGCTTCATTTCTATTAATTTCACCAGCACAAATCTGGGTTGAAAAGGTGGCCCTGCGGTAATCAATATTGAATTTTTTTGGCAAAACATAAGACTGCACAAACCCGGTAAACTTTGACTCATAGTGTTTTCCCCCATAATATTTCCAGCCCAGCTCATCTTCGAGAACTTTCATTGCATCTTTCTTACTATAAGGAAGGTAGTTAAGCAGATAAATCATTCTTACACCCTTAACATACTTATAGTAAATCTCCCTCATAAATCCAAAAGTAGGAAATGTTTTTAGCTTTTTAGATCCAAATTTTCTTTGTATCGATTTGAGATATTTCACATCCTTAGCATCGTAATGCCAGCTTTTTGGTAGAATACCTTCGGTTGCGTAGTTTCCTCCACTAATAATAAATTTGATATTATTTTTTGCCGCAATTTGATGTAATGCAGCAGGAATAGCAATATCAGTAGGAGTTTCGATTTCGGGAACCGAAGCTTTCAGAAAGGCAAGCTGTAAATCTTTAAATTCTTCCCAGTCAAGCACATAGCTTTGGTAGTCAAAACCAAGTTTTGAGACAACGTTTTTAATATTTTTAACAGATGTATCAGAATTCCAACCATTATCCATGTGAACAGTCAAAGCCCGTAGGCCGAGCTTTTTTGCCATATAAACAACATAACAACTGTCAGTGCCCCCGCTAATTCCGATCAGACAATCATATTTGTTGTTTTTACCTGATTTTTTCATCCTTTCTACCAATTCCATGAGCTTTGCATCACTGCTTTTGCCTTGGTAAACATACTTTGCGGTTTTTTCAAAAAAATCACTGCAATGATTGCAATTGCCATCTTCAGAAAAAGCAATCTCACTGTCAGATGTATCCATTACACATCTGCAGCATTGCCTGTACTTAAGATTACCTTTTTGATCAGTCATAGTTTCTCAGTTGTTTGCAAATTTACTTTTATTTTGGAAATTTATGCCTCATCATTTAAATAAAACATTAAGTTCATTTTTTTCCGGATAATTGATTAAAACACCTTTGTTTGCACCAAAAAAAACAAACATACTACCAGCAGCCATTGCACTGGCATGTGCTTGCTGGTAGCATTCTTTCATATCGTATAGATTTCCTGCACCGCCAAGAGCAACGACCGGAATTTTAACAGCCTTTGAAATTTCCTCAATCAGATCCAGATCATATCCCTTCATTGTGCCATCTTTTTCGATTGATTGCACAAGAATTTCTCCGGCTCCTTTACTTTCCATCAATTTAGCAAATTCGACCGGCACAAATCCGGTACATTTTGAACCATTACAAATCCATGTTTTAGGTTTCTCTAAAAATGGTTTTTTAACGTCCATGCAAACGATAATGGTTGATGATCCAAATTCATCAGAAGCTTCTTTAATAAAATCGGGGTTTTCAGCAGCATAACTATTAATAATTACTTTCTCTGCACCGGCATTAATAATTTCTCTGATATTATTAATGGTTCTAATTCCACCTCCAACGGCAAAGGGCATATTTGCCTCTTCGCCAACATCTTTTACAAAATCCAGAGATACTGTTCTTTTTTCTTTTGTTGCCAAAATATCCAGAAATACAAGTTCATCAGCTTTTAGATCATTCAAAATCCTAACAGCATTGATCGGGTCACCAATGTACTTGAAATCTTTAAACCTGACAGACTTTACAAGCGAATTGTTTTTAAGTAATAAAACCGGTATGATTCTTGGTCTGAACATTTAAAGTTTAATAAAATTTTCTAAAATTTTCTCTCCAGCATCGTGGCTTTTTTCGGGGTGATATTGTACACCAAAAATGTTGTCTTTTTCAACTGCTGAAACAAATTTGTATTCATACTCCGTTTCATTTAAAACGTCCTTTTCATCATTACATTTATAGTGAAAAGAATGAACAAAATAAAAATCAGAATGCTCTGGAATTCCTTTCATCAATTCGCTATCCTTTTTTAAATAAATCTGATTCCATCCCGTATGAGGCACCTTAAATTTTAAGTTGTCTGAAATTCTGAATTTATTCACATCAGCATCAATCCATCCCAGCCCCTCAACATCTCCTTCTTCACTATGCTTTGCAAATAACTGCATACCCAGACAAATCCCAAGTATATGCGTTTTTTTTACAAATGCCAATTCATCAAGTGTGTTTTTCAGATTGAGACTAATAATATTCTGCATGGCTTTTTTAAAATGACCCACACCAGGTAAAATAATCTTATCTGCCGACAAAATTACCTTTGGGTCAGAAGACACCACTGTTCTTGCATTTACCCTGTTCAGTTTTTTAAGAACTGAGTTGATATTGCCCATTTTATAATCAACAATAACAGTTTTAGCAGACATGATTATACATTTTTTTTCAGTTCCGTATTAATAATTTCAGCCAGCTTTTTTACCTGATCTTTTCTTGAGTATTTTCTTATATCTGTCTCATGAACTTCAATTTTTCCATTTTCAATCAATTCTTTCTGAGCATCGATTAAAACCTGTTGAAGATGTAGCTTGTCTTTTATAATTATTCCGCCATTGGTCTCTTCCAATATTATTTCCTGCTGATTAATCAATCCGGGTTTCTTTTCGAAATAATACTTGTTTTTAAGCAATTCCGCATCGGCATCTTCAGAAAAACAAAGCAGTATTTTTCTTTTAACAGATAGATAATCAAATATTTTTGTGCCTGAATATGCATAATAATTAAATAAAAGGAGCAAATTGTTTTCTGCAAGGTTTTTTAATGCGCCGGATTGCTCGATACGTGGATGAAAAACTACTTTATTGCCTAACGCAGAGAATTTTTTATCAACCATATTTTCTATTTCATCCTGATAATTAATTCCGTAAAAATTAATCTGCACATCAAATCCTGGATTTTTTTTGAAAAGATCTGAAACAGCAAAAAGAAAAACTTCAACCGGATTCCATTTGTATACAGTACCAATAAATCCAATGTTTAAAATATCCTTTTTCTGAATAACTTCAGAATTAAGACTAACATTATCTGGATCATAGCCGTTTGGAAGAACATAAATTTTCTTTCCTTTAACTACAGTTGAGATTTTATCTCGGTATAATTCCTGAGCGGTTGTAATAAAAAAAGCAGATCGTAAAATACCCTTTTCAAGTATTTTTGAAGATATTTTAAAAACATAGTTTTTTTCAATTGAAAAATCCTGTGACCATGGATCCCTGTAATCTGCAATCCATGGAATGCCATGTTTTTTGCTTAGTTTGCTTGCATAACTAAATAAAATAAATGGGTCTCCTGTAGCAAGAATAACTTCAACCTTATTGTTTTTCAGATAATTATCAGCAGCTTTATAAATTGGAAATTTCGCCCCCTTGTTAAATAAAAATTCATAAAAATAGAGAAATGCCGAAAGAAGTTTGCGGAGGAACCTGAAACGTTTATCCCCATATTTTAAAAGCATTTTATTTGCAATATTTGGATAATATGGAGCATTTATTAAAGTCGCATTTGGCAAATCATTTACTTTTTCTTTTTCAATATTTCCCGGAGAACTGTAGTTTTTCTTAATATCTTTATAATTATTTGTCCAATTCCGGGTTACAACCACCGGAAAAAAACCAAATTCGTTAAAATATTTTAGCCAGCTATAAGCCCTTAATCCGCCAACTGTAGGAAAAGGCGGGAATTCATAAGCAAGCACCAATACTTTCTTTTTCTGACTGGTTTCTGCTTCACCAATAATTATATCAGCAAGTTGTTTTGCAAGAATTGTTCTGGAAAACGACTCATAATCAGATGTATTGCATTTTACATGTTTGTTTTGCCTATGTTCCTCAGAAAGTTGTAAAAGTAAAGTTGACAAATGAGCAGCATTCTCGACAATAAATCCGGAGTTTGTTTTTCTGATAAGATCTTCCTGGGGGCGGGCACTAACGTCTTTAATTTCGGGTGTCTTATAATACTTCTCTTTTAATCTTAAAGCTTCCTCATCATTGGAATAGCAAAAAAGAATTGCTCTTTTCAAAGGCAAATAATCAAAAATCTTTGTTCCGGTAATCTGGTAATAATTAAATAACAGCAACAAATTCGACCTGGCCAATTCTTTAATAACCTCTTCGTATGGTAATTTCTGATAAACCGTTATAAAATCAATAATATTTTGAAATTTCGTATTGATTATTTCAATAAGTTCTTCAGGATTATTTAATCCGAAAAAGTTGATCTGAATTTTAAAATCCCTGTTTTTCTCTTTTAACTCTGACACAACCTTAAGAAAGCTATTTATCGGGTGGTACTTATAGATTGTTCCGGCAAAGCCAATTGTTAAAACATCCGATGCCTGCTGAATCTTATCAATATCTTTAAGAAATTCTGAGTCAAATCCATTTTGAACAATTTTAATTTCCTTGTTTTTAATCAAACTGGAAATCTGAATTTTAAAATAATCTGAAACAGTAATAATCAATTTAGATGACTTAACTATTTTTTTTTCAAAAACCAGACTCCATTTTCTTAAAATAAAATTATTTTGTAGTGTAATATTATGCGACCATGGGTCCCGGTAATCTGCAATCCAGGGAACATTGAATTTTTTACTAAGCAAAGATGCGTATTTGAACAAAATAAATGGCTCTCCAGTTGCAATGATGCAATCAACTTTATTTTTCTTGAGATACTCATTTGCTGCAAATAATAACTGTGATTTCGGCCCAATGTAAAACAGGTACTGTGAAAAAACATAATATGCAGATATCAGTCGTCTGAATAGGCTAAACCTTGAATCGCCATACTTTAGCATTAATTTATTTGCGAAATTTGGAAAATATGGAGTTCTGATGATTGTTCCTTGTTTATCAGACTCAATTACTGGCTCCCTATTGTTGCTGGGAGCAACATAATCAAGTTTATTCCGGTACTTATTATCCCATTGACGGGTAATAACAACAGGATAAATTCCGTTTTCTGCAAAATACTTATACCAGCTGTATGGTCTTAGTGCCCCAACAGAAATATAGGGAGGAAAATCGTATGCCAGTATAAGTACTTTTTTCATTATTTCAGATTACTAAGTAAGTCAAAAAAAAGTAAATAATTCTTTTCTCCGTTATATTTTTCTTTCCATGAATCATAAGCATTTTTTCTGTATTCACCTTGCACCGAAACATCAAAATTTATATACATTTCTATAATCTCTGAAACCTTTTCTGAATTTATCTCTCTGTCCACAACAAAACCATTCTTATTATCTACTGCCTCTGATGTGCCGCCAACGTTGGTAGCAATGATGGGTATACCTGCCGATAATGCCTCCATAATACTCACGGGAATCCCCTCTGATTCGCTCAGGTTAATGAAAAGGTCAACAAAGTGGTTACGGTAAAATTCCATTATTTCCTCATTACTTACGATGCCTTTGAACTCAAGCTGAATGTTTTTCAATTTCTCCCCAGCGAGCATTTCTGTTTGCTTTCGCAGATTACCATCCCCAAAATGTATCCAGGTAACATTTCTGCTTTTTATCTTACTCAGGGATTCAATAATCAAAGGGATTCTTTTTACAGGTATTATATTTGAGCAGCTGCAAATAAGAAAACTATTATCAGGTTTTTCAAACCGGGGCTCGAATGAATTTATTTTTCCAAGTCTTGAAACAAGTATTTTTTTGTCATTTTCAGGAGACAACTTTAGAAGTTCCTCTTTTGCATCATTTGAAACAGGAATAGTAATGTCCAGATTTTCAATAATGAATCTCTTGAAAGGAAGAAAAGGGAATTTATTGACATCAAAATACACATCCCATCTGTGAGCTCTTGCAACGGCATGCCTGATTACTTTTTCTTTATGAAGTGATGCCAAAGCCAGTGCCTTATAATCATGCCAATAGGAATAAAATATGGTATTATCTGCTTTTAAACTGTTTTCCTTTATCAGGCTTCTGAGTTTTTTCTTCACTTCATTTGCCCTAACCATGTCCATGAATACTACTTTTAAAAGAATCCAGCTCAGTTTGGCTTTTTTTGTTTTCACAGCCCATCTGATTTCATTCAGAAAAAATCCTGTAAAAACAAAGGGAAGGGCATTTAATTTTTCAAAAAAACCCGTACCTGCATTGAATGATTCAGTTTTCAAGTTGTCGGGGACAAACCTGTTCAATCCTGTCTCCTTTTCTGAACCTGTAAGCACAATGATTTTGTCGAATTTACTATTAATGATTCTGAGTTCATCATCAATAAAGAATTCTCCCGCCGAATTCGGGTAATTATCACATAATATTACCAGATTTTCCGAACGCATTTAATTGTGCTTTTTGTACAAATTTATAAGTCTTTCAGTGTATATTTTTATATCATACTGTTCGGCAAATCTAATTGCATTTTTTGAAACGGCACAATATTTTTCAAGGTCCATCCATAATTCCTGGATTTTATCGGCAAACAACTCAGGCAAAGGCATGTCAATCAAATAACCATTTTCGCCATTGATAATGATATCGCGATTTCCTTTTCCATCCAGGGTAATCACCGGCACTCCTGCTGCCATTGCCTCAAGTAAAACAAGGCCCAGTGGTTCATAGGTTGCAGTGTGCACATATAAAACTGTTTCCCAAAGGTACTTCTCAATATGGGATAAATTTCCCCTGAAAAAAATGTTTTTTTCCAATCCAGCTTCAATTACTCTTTCTTCCAGTGCTTTTTTTGTTTCTCCTTCACCAAATAAATTAATCTCAAAATCGATTTTTCTTTCCTGTAATATCAACCCAATATCTATCAGCAAACCCTGATTTTTCTTTTTTACAAACGATCCAATATTTGCAATTGTTAATTTGTTTCCCCTGTTTTTTTCTTTAAGGTTAGCATTAAATCTGCTGAAATTGATGGCATTTGTCAGCTTATCAACAGGATAATAATGAAAATGATCCATGAGAAAATTCGCTGTATCATCTGAGATGGCAATGTAATGGGTTCCTCCGTTTTTTCTGTAACTTTTTAAGAGATAATTTTTTTCAAAATAATTAGTCAGACTTCTTTTATTAAAGAGCATTTTCCCTGACATTTTTTTCAATTGGATCATATTGTCATGACAGTGAGAAAACCATTTAGCATTGGGGTATATGCATGACCTGCTTACTATTTCGGCTTCAAATAAGTGAGTATGAATAATGTCTGGTGAAAAATCTTCAATTGCTTTCTGAAGTTTAATTATATTGTATTCATTCTTTCTGAAAACTGACAAATTTATTCGGGACGGTATTACTTCAATTTCAATGTTTCCTGATAATTCAGGGTATTCGTTTTGTTCACGGAAAGTAATAATTTTAACCTTAAAACCACCCATATCTGAAAGGCAATTACAAATGTCAAGAACCAATCTTTCGGCTCCTCCTTTTTTCAATGATGGTATAATGTGAAGGATGTTCATTTATTTTTGGTCTTTTTTTTGCACACAAAAAAAACACTGCTGCTAAAATCCCTGCACTTTCTCATTTTAAAAACCTGGAGCATTGAAGGATTTGGATAAAGAAGAGGTAGTATTTTTTCGGTAACCTCAAATTCGGTACTGACAATTTTTTTCCAGTTTTTTGACTGATAATGTTCTAAATCATAGAGTATTGTTTTTTCAGAAAAACTATGGGAAGGCGGGAAAAAAATATGGATAAACCTTCCATATCCTGTATTGATAAATGGTTTCATAAAGAAATTTACAATCCTCATATGAGTTGTTAAAAGTAATTGACTGACAAAATTAATCCAGACCATTGTTGAGGTTGGCATTCCTATAATCAGCAGTCCGTCATCTTTCATAACACGGCTCATTTCGCGAAGACTTTCAATTTCGCTTTCAACATGTTCAAGTACATGTGAGCAAAAAACCACATCAAACGATTTGTTTTCAAATGGAAGTTTTTCAGCCTGAGCTTTTATCACTTCATAAAATAATTCATCGGATTTTCTTCCCACACCGTGAGCACCTGGATCTGGGTCAACTCCCTTTGCCTTACAACCAAATTCATTAACAGCTTTAGTAATATTGTATCCGGCACCACATCCCACATCAAGAAAACTGCAGCCGGGACGAATATACTTTTTCACACTGTCCCATTCTGTGTCCCTGATTGTTTTTTGAAGTTGGTTTTCTCTTTCCTTTGAAAGAAAGGGAAAATAATATATGTCAAGCAATTTCTTTTTAACATTCATAGGAATCAAAGATAAAATATATTGCAAAAAAAAGTGTTATTTTGCAGTAATAAAAAATGGAATTCAAATGAAATACAGCTTAGAAAATCCATGGAATTTGTCAGATGAGGAGCTTAGAGAGATTTTCGATCTGGAAGTCAGTCTTTCAAATGAAATTAGAAATTCAACCCGAGAAGAAAGAAAAAAACTTTATGTTGATTGTTACGACCGGTATTTCAAAAGGCTTCCTTTTCATCCGCAGTTGTTAGTGAAAAATAACCCTGATGCCATTAAGCGTAAAATTGATTTTCAAATGAAAATCATAAACAGGTTTATTACATCAAATACAGTTTTTCTTGAAATAGGGGCCGGTGACTGTTCTCTTAGCAGGGAAGTTTCGAATGTTGTATCAAAAGTATTTGCACTGGATGCTTCTGAACAAATATCAAAAGGGCTAATTTCTCAGGATAACATTGAATTGGTGGTTACAGACTGTACAGAATTACCTTTTAAAGAAAATTCCATTGATCTTGCTTACAGTAATCAACTTGCCGAGCATCTTCACCCCGAAGATTTTATTACTCATTTAAAAAGTGTAAGAAGGGTATTAAAGGAAGGCGGAAAATATATTTGTATTACTCCAAACAGACTTAGCGGGCCTCATGATATTTCAAGGTTTTTCACTAATAAAAATATAGGGTTTCATTTAATGGAATATACCAATACAGAATTAGCCAAAGTATTAGTTAAATCCGGGTTTAAACAAATTAAATTCTACTTTTTTTTTAAAGGAAAATGGAAAAGAATACCATATAATTTATTGATTTTTATAGAGTCCATTTTGAAATTATTTAACCCCGGACTAAGAAAAAAGATTTTAAAACTTAAACCAATAAAAATACTGTTAGAAATCAACACTGTAGCTATCAGGTAATTTTGTTTTAAAATCAAAAACTTTATACACTAAAAAAAGCTTGCGCTTAAAATTAACGTCGGGATATAATATTAAGCTTTTAAGGATAATCCAGAACATCATCCACCTGTTATTCCGGTAATGGTAATGTTTATACATACCTAAATAGCAATTGCTGTATGATTCCCTGAGGATTATTGACGGCACTTTATTTTTTATCGCCCTATTTTTTAAAAAAAGTCTTAATCCAGCCAACCTCTTTTTAAAAACGTTATATTTGATATTTACCGAGTTTTCAGGGTGTAATAAATAAACCACCGTATATTCATTTATTTGATATACAGGGTATTCATTTGCGATTTCCATCCATAAAACAGAATCCTCAACAATTAAAACATCATCGCGAAATTTATATTTTTGCAGTGCTTCATGGTGAACACATACCCTTGAAGGAATAATTGATAAAAGTAAAAAAAAAGAAATGGGGTTTTCGCTCAAAACCGGCATTTCTTCCTTAAAAATTTTATCGTCTGTAGAAGTGAGGGTGCTAGTAAAAAACAAAGCTTTTTGTTCTTTTTTATTCAGGATTTCGTTATAAAGAACTTCAAGGTGGTTGTTCAGGAAGTAATCATCACTATCAAGAAAGCAAATATATTTACCTTTGGAATTAATTATTCCTGTATTTCTTGAAGCACATCTCTCCAGATTTTTCTCATGTTGAAAAAGTATGATTCTGGGGTCTGAAAAAGACCTGATCTTTTCCACGGTTTTATCCACTGAAGCATTATCAACAATAATTAATTCAAAGTCTGAAAAAGTCTGATTTAAAACACTTTCAATGGCTACAGAGATCAAATCCTCTCTATTGTAGGCTGGGATTATAACAGTGAAGAACGGCATTTTATTTCCTTTTTGTTTTTTTTGTAAAAGCAGTTATTTGTTCAGATGTAAAATCAACAATACCATCCTTTTGTTCGTAAAATTTCTTATACCAATCTGCAGTCATTCTTATAGCATCATCAGTATTTAAAACCGGTTCCCATTTAAGCATGCTAACTGCTTTGCTAATATCTAATTTAAGAGAGGAGGCTTCATGATAAACCTTCATATCTATCACTTTATATTCTCCTTTTCCAAAAGACAGGATTATTTTATTTACCATCTCTTCAACAGTGTGAATACTCTGTGTTGACGGACCAAAATTCCATGCTTCAGAAAATTTCACACCATCCTTCAAAAGTGCTGACGCCAGTGTTAAATACCCATAAAGTGCATCTAATACATGTTGCCATGGTCTTGTAGCATATGGATTTCTAAGCGAAATCATTTCATTTTCATTTATAGCTTTAATGCAATCAGGAATCAACCTTTCGTTTGCCCAGTCTCCACCACCAATTACATTTCCCGCTCGTGCTGAGGCAATTGCAACCTTATGTGTTAAGCCATAGTTTATGGGATTAAAAAAAGAATTTCTGTAAGAAGCAACCACTAACTCAACACATCCTTTGCTTGCACTATATGGATCATAACCACCCATAGCATCAGTTTCCCTATAACCATATGGCCAGTTATTATTTTGGTAGCATTTATCACTACTAACAACGATTACTGCCTTGACAGTTGTTGCGGTTCTAATGGATTCCAGAACATTTACGGTTCCCATTACATTTGTCTGGAATGTAGAAACAGGTTCTTCATAAGATATTGACACTATTGGCTGAGCTGCCAGGTGAAATACAATTTCAGGATTCGCTTTTGCCAATTCATATTTAAGGGTTTTTAAATCATTGATGTCACCATAAATCTGGTTTATTTTTTTTTCAAGCCCTAAGGATTCAAATAATGAGGGTGTCGTATCAGGCTTTAAAGAAAATCCTGTAACATTTGCTCCGAGGTCATATAGCCATTGGCTTAACCAGGAACCCTTAAATCCTGTGCTGCCTGTAATAAAAATATTTTTTCCCTTAAAACTTTGTTCCATCATTTTGGATCTTTATTAATTGTTTTTCAATACCCTGTTCCAATTGTACTTTTGGCATCCAGCCGAATGCCTTGTAAAGTTTACTAATATCAACTCTTGTTTCCATTTTTTCCTTTTTTCGATATTCTCTTCCTCCCCAGTTAATTTTAGTGGTTTTTCCTGATACTTTCTCGACTACAGCAGCAATTTCTCTTAGGTTTTTTGATACTCCCGACCCAACATGATACTCATGAAAACCATTTTCTATTTTATTTGTGTTTTTCAAAATTAATTCGAATAAATATACTATATCATCAATGTGAATTAAGTCCAATTTCTGCAAACCATAGGTCATTGAAATATATTCATTTGAACTTATTGATTCGAAAATATAATCCAGTGCCTTTTTATTTTTTGTTTTTTCGCCATAAACAGTGTAAAAAATAAGATTTAATGTTTTAAACCCAATAATATCAGAATAATAGTTAAGTATTGGCAAAAATGCTGTTTTAGTGGATGCATATAAATTTGAACTTTCTCTGGAATTTGAATTAATAAAAAATTCCAGGCCGGAGCCAATATTTATAAAATATTCAGTTTTTGTTTTACTAAGTGCGTGTAATAGTTTAGTTCCAAAAAGTATATTTGAATTAATCAGCTCTATTAGTGAATTTTCATTCTCAACAGATAAAGATGAAGAAGCCAAATGGATAACCATTTGAGGGCAAAAATTCTCTACAACCTTCACGAAATCAGCATCCTCTGTGTTAAGAATGGAAATATTCTTAAATGAATTAAACTGTATTTGGGCATTTTCTGTATTCCTTACTATCAATAGTAATTTATTGCTATTTAAAGAAGGAATAAGATGAGTACCCACAAATCCGGTGGCACCGGTTAAGATAATATTCATTTTTTACAATTTTCATTACCAAATTTTCCAGGGAGCATTTCCAGTTTCCCAATAATCTTCAAGTGTTTTTTTATCTCTTAGGGAATCCATAGCCCGCCAAAAACCATTATGCTTATATGCAGCTAATTGTCCCTTTCCGGAAAGCATTTCCAATGGCTCCCTTTCAAGTATTGTATTGTCATTTTCAATGAAATCAAATATTTCCGGTTCAAAAACAAAAAAACCACCGTTAATCCATGAACCTTCGTCTTCAGGTTTTTCCTGAAAAGAAGTTACAACATCTGTATCATCAAGTTGAATGGTACCGAATCTTCCAAAAGGTTTGGTTGCAGTTAATGTTGCAATAACCTTACTCTTTTTGTGAAATTCAAGTAAGGAGTTTATATTTATGTTTCCTACACCATCTCCATATGTGAGCATAAACCTTTCTTTGCCAATAATATTCTTAATACGCTTAATGCGCCCGCCAGTCATTGTATTTAATCCTGTATCAATCAATGAAATTTTCCACTTTTCAGTTTTGTTATTTAAATATGTAACAGAATTATCCTGCATATCAAATACAATGTCCGACTGGTGCAACATATAATTGGCAAAATATTCCTTAATAACATAACCTTTATAGCCCAAACAAATTACAAATTCATTAAAGCCATAATTTGAGTATATTTTCATAATATGCCAAATAATTGGATGGTCCCCAATATTTATCATTGGTTTGGGTTTTAATATGGTCTCTTCACTTAATCTTGTTCCAAAACCCCCGGCAAGTATCACAATTTTCATAAAACAGATATTAGCATTCCTTATACAAAAGTAGCGATTACAAATTAATTACAGGTTAAAGATAATCAAAAATGGCAGGCAAAACCACTTTTATACAAGCACATGATTAATAAAGCTTTGCTATTATTTTATATAAATAATCTATTTCTTTACTCAAGTCATAATGATGATTACCAACAAATAAGCCATTGTCTTCAACTATTTCTGCATTAACAATTTTTCCATACACAGTATAGTCAAAGTATTTAAGGACAGGATTTTTCAGGAAATTTCCGGAAACTACAGGTCTGGTTTCAATATTGTTTTCAGTTAACAAATTAAGAAGTTCTTCCCGTGAAAATGGAGAATCTGGTTTGACAATTAAAGAGAATCCAAACCATGAACTTTTCCCTGTTTCTTCCTGTATTTGAATATAAGGATGATTTTTAAATGATTTTACAAATATTTCAGCATTTTTCCTTCTGACTTTTAGTAATTCGGGCAACTTTTTCAATTGCTGTATTCCAATAGCTCCATTCAATTCGCCCGGACGAAGATTATAACCGGGTAAAACAAATTTGAATGATTCTTCAAATGGGTTGTCCGATTTAATTCCGGTAACAAGATTTTTTTCAGGCAAATGTCTTGTCCATCCGTGTGATCTGAGTGATAAAAGTATATGATAAATTTCTTCAGAATCGGTAATTACAACACCGCCTTCCATAGTTGAAATGTGGTGACTGAAAAAAGTACTGAATGTTCCTACTAATCCGAAAGTTCCAGCCATTTTGCCTTTGAACTCTGCCCCCATTGACTCGCAATTATCTTCAATAATTATAATATTTCTGTTGTCAATAATTTTTTCAATTGTTGAAAAATCATTAGGATTACCCAAAAGATTAACCACTAATATTACCCGTGTTTTGTCAGTAATGGCTTCTTGTAATGATTCCAGATTGTAGTTGAGTGTTTTTGCATCAATATCTACAAATTTACACTTTAATCCATATTGTTGCAGAGGGAAATAGCTGGTAGACCATGAAACAGCAGGTACAATAACCTCATCACCCCTTTTCAGAGCATTATTTTGTGTAAAGAAAAGTGCAGCTGTAGCAAGTAGGTTTGCCGAAGACCCTGAGTTAACCATCACAGCATATTTATTACCGAAAAAAGATGCAAATTCTTTTTCAAATATTTTAACATTTTTGCCCATAGTAAACTGTCCGCTATCAACAACCTCCTTAATTGCATTCAGTTCTTTATTGTCCCAGGTAGTGCTTGCTAATGGATAATTCATGTTTTTCTATAAAGTTGTCAAATAATATTTATATGTTTCAGCTATTCCCTTTTCCAAAGATGTTTTGGCAAAAATTCCAAGGTTTTTAAGTTTTGACACATCAACCAATTTTTGTTTCATCCCAACTGGTTTTTCAAGATTATGGTAGAATTCTGAATTATAACCAATCACCTTAGATATTATATGATAATATTCATTTATGGTATAGTCTTTTCCTAAACCCACATTTAACAGTTCTGGTATTTTTTTAAAATCTGAAAGCAAATTCCACACTATTTCTGCAAAATCACCTGCGTACATAAATTCCCTTCGGGCATTGCCGTCACCCCATATTTCAACATTTGAAATGTTTCCAATCTTTGCTTCATGTATTTTTCTTATTACCGCGGGAATCATATGAGAGAATTCCAAATCAAATTTGTCATGTTTTCCATATAAATTACATGGAATAACTGTTTTATATGAATACCCCGAATTCTCACTGTTTAAATAAGAGCAAAGTCTTTGAGTTAGTATTTTTGCAATTGCATAACCTTCATTTGTTGGCTCGAGTTTTCCTGAAAGCAACATTTCTTCTTTTAATGGGTTGACAGCATCTGCCGGATACATGCAAGACGAACCTATATTCAGAAAATTAGGAATTTGATTTTTATGTGCAGCCCAGACAATGTTTCTGCCAATATCTGAATTTTCAATTAAAAATTTTACAGGATTACTAATATTTGCCTGAATACCACCCACAATTCCTGCTGCATGAATAATTATGTCGGGTTTTTTAATTCTAATATAATTATATGTTTGCTCATAGTCAAGTAAATTCAACTCACTTTTATCAGGTAAAAGGACTTTATAACCTGAAGGGACTGCTTCAGATAGATTTCTGCCCACCATTCCAGAGGCACCACAAATCAATACTTTATCCATAAACAAACACAGTTACTCAAAATAATTTCTAATTTCAAAACCGCCCTTTTTGATGTAGTTTTCTTTTTTCATCAATTTTATATCAGACCAAACCATTTCCCTGATCAATTCATCAAGTGAATGTTTGGGCTCCCAATTTAGATTTCGTTTAGCTTTTGAAGGGTCTCCAACCAAACAATCAACTTCTGTTGGTCTGTAATATCTGGGATCAATTTCCAGAATACATTTGTCTAAGGGTAGAGAAAATTCTTCGGATAAGCATTTGGACACAAATGCTTTTTCATTTTTGCCTTTTCCTCTAAATTCCAGAATAATACCAAGTTCTTCAAAAGTTTTTCGTACAAAATCTCTTATTTTGGTAGTTTTTCCTGTAGCAATCACGTAATCTTCCGGATGATCCTGTTGAAGGATTAAATACATTGCCTCAACATAATCCTTGGCATGTCCCCAATCCCTTTGGGCATCAAGATTTCCTAAATAAAATTTATCCTGCAAACCCAGAACGATTCTGGCTGCAGCTCGTGTAATCTTTCTTGTAACAAAAGTTTCCCCTCTAACCGGAGATTCGTGATTAAATAAGATTCCGTTACAACAAAACATATTATATGCTTCCCTGTAATTCACTGTAATCCAATATCCATATAGTTTAGCCACCCCATAAGGACTCCTGGGGTAAAATGGTGTATTCTCATTTTGAGGTATTGATTGTGCTTTTCCAAATAACTCTGATGTTGACGCCTGATATATTTTACATTTCTTTTCAAGACCTAAAATTCTGACTGCTTCTAAAATTCTTAGTGCCCCCATTGCATCTACATTTGCTGTGTATTCAGGTGTTTGAAAGCTTACATGGACATGCGACTGTGCAGCCAAATTGTAAATTTCGTCAGGTTTAATTTCCTGTATTAATCTTATTAAATTTGTGGAATCAGTCAAATCGCCATAATGCAGAATAAATTTTTGATTTTCTATGTGTGGGTCCTCATAGATATGGTCAATTCTTTCAGTATTAAAAAGTGACGATCTGCGTTTAATGCCATGGACGGTATAACCTTTTTTCAAAAGAAATTCTGCAAGATATGCTCCATCCTGGCCTGTTATTCCTGTAATTAGTGCTGTTTTGTTTTTTTTCATTATTGGTATATTCAAATAAATCACTAAATTTAGATAAGATTAAGCAATAATTTTAATTTTTCCTCTATTTTTTCAGGGTGATTCTCAGATAAGTAGAGGTCATAATTTGGATTAAAAACTCCTGAATCAATATTTGCTTTCAGATCCAGGATGATATTGGCAATGAAATTGGAATTATCCAAATCAATTACGACGCCCAAATTATTTTTTCTGACAACTTTTTCCATCCAATACCCTTTATTGACAATCAATGGCTTATTAAGCAAACATGCTTTAAAAACCATATTACTTGTACTGGGAAAGCTTAAATAGGCTGCATAAATGGCATCAAAAGCACTAATAATTTTATTAAACTCACCTTCTGTATCAACTTTATCCAGATAAAAAAAACAATTTTCAGGTTTTTTTTCAACAAAATCCAAAAAACGTTTTAGGTTGTCAGGGCTAAACTGATCTTTTTGAATTTTACCTATAAACGCAAACTTTAAGGAGCCATCAGAATTTTCTATAGCCAAATTCATGAGGGGAATCAAGCCCTTTCTTTCTCCAAGCGCACCAATTGATCCAATAAGAAATCCATCTTTCGAAAACATTTTAAGCTGATAATAAATACTTGATTCAGGAGCAATATCACAGCTTGAGAAATCAGGAAAATGAATAACAGTTTTCTTAATATTTCGCTCTGTTTTTTCAATAACAAATTCATCCAGCATACACACCCCAATGCACTTTTTAAGCTGAAAAATTCTGTCAAAATTCCAACTTCCTATTTCTTCCTTTGCATTTTCGCTGTATTGAACAGGGTGGAAATAAATTCCTGACCAATTATATGTGAATTTTATTTCCAGAAATTTTATAAATCCTTTGATAATTAGTCTATGGTCTCTATGAAAGCGCATATTGTCAAGCCAGCAAAAAAACACTAAATCGGGCCTTAACCCACTTTTTTTTCTGGCTTTCTTAATTGATTGTATAGAGCGCCTCCAATTATTGAGTACTTTGTATCGCAGGCTTTGATTCTTATATTCACTGACAGGTGTATTAATATAAATCTCCTGATCAATTTCTTTTTTCCATTTCTTGATTTCTGATTCCAGAAAATTTGTATCCGGGTAGATAATTACAATATTGTTTCCCATTTTAAGGAAAGTCTCTGAAATCATTGAAATATAAGTTGAATGGTGACCTTCAGATAAAAAATCAATTAAATAAATTGTGTTTCGTTTTTTTATCATTTTCGCTCAAGTTCAATACCTGTTTAGGTTAATTTTAAAAAATTAATCAGTTTATCATTCGTCGTAAACAAAAAGTTATTTCCTTTAAAAGTATAGTCATTAAAACTTTGCAAACTTGTAATATCAATAATCCTTTTCATATTCAAATTGCTTTCAGGCAATTCAAACACTCTGTATCCTGAATCCTTCATTTGATTAATGATAGAATTAAAATGATTACCCTTTTCGTTAATTTCAATTACAAAATCAGGTTTATATTCAGTAATTATTTTTTTTGATCCTAATAGTACTTTTTCTTCAAAACCTTCTGTATCTATTTTTATATACAAAGAGTCAAAACCTCTATTTAATCCATAAAAAATTGAATCTAAAGTTTTTACTGCTACTTTTTCTACTCTTTGTAATTCAAAACCCTGACTGATTGTTTTATCGAAACTGCTTAGATATGAACTTTTATCAATATAAATTTCTAATTCATCATCTTTTTCACCAACACCACAGTTAAAGATTGTATAATCACTAAACAAATTCATCCTGCATCTTTCGTTATTTATAGTATTCAGCTCCTTATTTGGCTCAACAAACAATACACTTTTTCCTTTGCTCAGGGGAATCAGGGAGCGAAGACCCAAATTTGAACCTACATCAATCCAAAGCAGGTTTTTATTACGGTAAAACTGTTCGGTTTTATTCTCTATTACATTAAGAAGCGGATCTTGCCATTTATAAGACAATGCAAATTGCCAGGTTTTTATATCATCTTTATCAACTTTTGTTTTTATGATCTTACCATTGTCCAAAAGGATTTTCCAGATAAAACTGAATTTTGGCTGTTCAATTTTATCAACAATATACCTGACAGCCCTGTAGGGTAATCTTTCGTAGACAAAGTTAAATATCCCGGATGTTTTTTTATATTTCAATAAAAAAATCAATATTCGGACAAACGGATAACCTGCAATTTTTATAGCTTTCATACCTATAGACACCGTTTATTATTAATTATTGACCATATGGTAAGAGGTTTTACAATACCGAGTTTTTGTCCCATCCAACCAAATTTTTTCTCATTACTAACTATTTCGAATGTTAAAACATCGTAGCCATCAAGTAAAAGGAATCCAAAATTTTTAACCAGCATTATTCTCCCAATTGTATAAGACCCTTCCATCATCAAATTAGCAGGGACAATACATTTCCATTTATATAATCCTTTTTCAGGATTTACTAAATGTACATCTGTTTCTGAACTTGAAACATCAAAAACCATATTGCCTGCCTCATCAAACAGTTGAAACGCCGGATCAACTGTAAAATCACCACCTTCAAATAAAAGAAACTCCATTTCAACAGTAAATGATTCACCTGCATTAATAGTATCAGGACTATTTTCGGGAATGACCCTGATTGATTTCAGGGCAGCAAAATCAGTTTTATATTTAAAATTATCATTCCATTCCAAAAAAAGAATGTGATTAGAATAATGTGAAAGGTAAGAGGCAATTACTTCATCTGTATTCCCTGATTTTGCAATTTGACCGCTTTCCAGAAGTATAGCAGAGGTGCAAAAGGATTTTACAGCTGTCATGTTGTGGCTTACAAATAAAACCGTTCTTCCTTTCTCCCAACTTACATTTTTCATTTTCCCGATTGCCTTTTTCTGGAATTCGGCATCGCCCACAGCAAGTACTTCATCAACAACAAGGATATCCGGTTCAAGGTGTGCGGCAACGGAAAAACCTAAACGGACTGTCATTCCGCTTGAATATCGTTTAACGGGGGTATCAACGTAGCGTTCAATTCCCGAAAATGAAACAATCTCATCAAATTTTCTGGTTATTTCAGATTTTCTCATTCCCATGATCGCACCGTTCATATAAATATTCTCACGGCCGGTCATTTCAGGATGAAAACCTGTGCCTACTTCCAAGAGGGAGGCAATTCTTCCATTATAAGAAACAGTACCTTCTGTGGGTTTGGTCACCCGGGAAAGTATTTTAAGAAGGGTGGATTTTCCTGCGCCATTTTTACCAATAATACCCACAACATCGCCTTCAGCAATTTCAAGATCAATATTTCTTAATGCCCAAACGTAATCAGACTGTCCTTTTTTTGACTGTTCATTTTTTTCGCCGATTTTCAGGTAGGGGTCTTCCTTTCCAAGCACAACAGTTTTCCACCACCTGTTCAGGTCATGCGACACCGTTCCTGTACCCACAACCCCAAGGCGGTATTGTTTTGAAAGATTTTTTATACTGATGGCGATTTGTTTCATCCTGTAAAACTAAAAATTATTTTAAATGCATTTCGTAATCCGCAATTACCCTGACAATCCTTTCAGCTGTCCTGCCATCCCATAACTCAGGTAAAAACGGATGCTTTTCCAGAACAAGTGCCTGTTTGAATTCTTTTCTTATCCGGGATATTTTATTTCCGGTCAGCACAGATACTGCTCCATTGCTTTTCAGAGTAACCGGACGTTCGGTGTTATCACGCAAAGTCAGGCAAGGTGTTCCAAGAACTGTTGACTCTTCCTGTAAACCACCACTATCGGTTAGAATTACCCTTGCATCCATATTCAGTTTCAACATTTCATGATATCCGACAGGATGCAAGAGAACCATCCGTTTATTTTTTTTAAGCTTACCGATCAGATCATATTTTTCCAGGTTCTTCAGGGTTCTTGGATGCATTATCCAGATCAGGTCAATCAATTTCGTAACTTCATCATTAAAATAATCAACAAGTGATTTAATGATTTTTTTATCATCGACATTTGACGGGCGATGCAATGTAAGCAGGGCAAAGCTGTTTTGTTTAAGATACTCGTATTCACCAATTCCGCCAAAGAAATTTCTTTTGGCAATTTGGTCAGCCGACAATTTAAGTGCCTTTTTTCTTTCATTTTCAAGACAATCGACCATAATATTTCCGACAAAGAATATTTTATTTTTGTTAACGCCTTCATTTTCCAGATTCAGGCAGGAAATTCTGTCAGGTGCAAACATCAGGTCAGAAAGTCTGTCGGCAATAACCCTGTTTACTTCTTCGGGCATGCTCATATCACCACTTCTGAGTCCGGCTTCAATATGAGCTAATTTAATATGTTCCTTTTTTGCCACAATTGCACCGGCACAAATAGCATTTACATCCCCAACAACAACGATCCAGTCAGGCTTAACTTTTTTCACGACTTTTTCAAGTTCTATCATGGTTCTGCCAACCTGTTCGGCATGAGTTCCGGAGCCAACACCGAGGTGAATATCAGCTTTAGGAATTTTGAGGTCTTTGAAAAAATTATCTGACATTCTAATGTCATAATGTTGTCCTGTATGAACAATGATATTTTTAATCTTAACCTTGGCGCTTTCGTTGAATTTTTTGACTGCCCTGACAAAGGGTGCAATTTTCATGAAGTTTGGTCTGGCGCCAACTACAGTCAATATCTTTATTATAGTTTGTTTGTTCGTTTTCATAGAGAATTTAAACCGTATCCATAAATCCCTTCTCGACTTTATTAAAAATAATCAATCCGACCAGCAGCAAAACAATCATGAAGCAAAAGCTGTACAACAGATATATCCAGGAAAAATAACCCTGGCCAAGGAAAGCAAACCTGAAGCTTTCAACAATTGAAGTCATTGGATTTAGGGCGATAATCCATCTGCTATCGGACGGGATCGAATTTAGCGGGTAAATAACAGGAGTAATATACATCCAGAGTTGAACTGCAAACTGCAACAGAAAATTAAGATCCCGGTATTTGGTTGTCAGTGACGAGAAAATTATTCCAAAGCCCAGACTTAACCCTGCGGTCATGATCAGCAACACAGGAACCAGAACAATATATTGGTTTGGTAAAATAACAGATGATTTATCAAAGAAATAGTAAAAATAAACCATTAAAAAAATTACAAACTGAATAAAAAACCTAATCAGGTTTGATATTGTAATAGAAAGCGGGACAACCATACGAGGAAAATAAACTTTTCCAAAAACTTGTTGATTTTCAATAAAAACCTTGGAATTACGAGTTAAACAATCTGAGAAATATGACCATATTATTATTCCGCCCAAATAAAAAACCGGTTGAGGTAAGCCGTCAGTGGACAATCCGGCCAGGTTTCCAAAAACGAACATAAACATAACAGTGGTAAGAATTGGTTGGATAACAAACCAAAGGGGGCCCAGAATAGTTTGTTTATAGAATGTCAGGATATCCCTTTTGATGTACATTATTACCAAATCCCTGTACTCCCAGATTTCCGAAAATCCAAACTCGATTAATTTACCTTGCGGTTTAATTTGTTTTTGAAATTGTTCCAAGTATAAGTCAGTTAAATCCTCATATCAAATGATCCAAAAGTAATAAAATATCAGGAATATTAATAATTCAGGCTGTTGTACCTGATAAAATTTACACTTACTAATTCAAATATAGGAAAAAGTTTCATCATCCCTTCAAAAATGAAATTCAAATATCTACTTGTGGGAAAACGCTAGCTTACTTTTTTAAGAAAACAAACTGTTCTCCCGAGATGCCATCTGTAAAGATAGTATCAATCTCAGGAATTAATAATTCAGGGAGATGCACATTTTTTTGAAGAACCACAAAACTAATTTTGTTTTTATTAATATAATCCGAAAGAAAGGCATTTAATTGGGCCGAATCGTGCATATTGGAAACTTTCAAAGGGTATTCAGCCATTTCTGCAACAGTAAAATATTTATTAAAAAGATTGTCACGTTCAATAGCCCTTGTAATAATTGCTTCACTGTTGTTTAAATTACTATCATTTTGGTAGATATTTAGATTTTTTATCAAAAAGAAATCAATGCTGGTTGAAAAAGCAGAGAACCAATAGGCATTATTTAAATCATGTTTGTTGCGTAATTTGAACTCACTTTCTTCAAAAATAATTCCACCGATATTATTATAATTGTTTTTCTTATGATATTCCGTTACGCTTGTTATATAATGAACAGATCTTGCTTCTTCGGGTTTTTGTATGAAATTAAATTTTGTTACGATGAAAATAATAGCACAATAAATCATTAACAGTGAGACATATAGAAGATAAGCCCTTTTTTGAAACCTGTTCTTACTTTCAACTTTTTTATATACTATCAGCAATGACAAAAAAGACATAATATTTATCAATAATAAATAATTAAGATAATTAATCTGTCCGGCATCATATCCGGCAAAAGGAAAAAGAAAAAACTGCACAATATTCCCAATGATCATGCACAAAATTAGAATGATATAAATTTGCTGGTACTTACTTATAAATTCTTTGTAGAACAATTTATCTCTGAAAAAGGAAAAAGCAAGTAACAGAAAGAGTGGTAAAAAAAATGGGAGGTACATGAAATAGTCCTTTGATTGAGTAACCAGGTCGGCAAAGAAAAAACCCAATTGATAAAAATTTGCCAAATAGCTTGCAGAGTGCGTTATTCCTTTACTTTCAGAATTTTGTTGCATATAATAAAATAAACCGATAAAAAGGATTGTCAGTGAAACAGCAATCAGTGTAATAAAACTGCTTCTAACAAAATTACCCTTTATAAGTTTCCAGAAAATAAGAATAGAAATTACAGGAAAAATTACAGGTGCAAATGCAATGTTTAGAACAGGCAAAATGGAAAGGGGGAAAAATGAATAAGGTGATTTTTTAAACTCCATAAATAAAAACATGATATAAAAGGGAACAGCAATCATGAATTTTGTTTGATGAGCATTTGTTCCTGCCTGGCTAATAAATGAATAATCCAGCAAAAAAGAGGAAATAAAGATTGAAAAGCAGGCAGCTATTAATAATAATCTGTTGCTTGTAAAAATCAACGTCAATGACAACATTCCGATAATTATTACAGAACTGAAAAAAGATTTAATAATTACCGAAAAAACAAAAATCGGGTTAAGTTTAAAAACCGAAAACATCAACGCATTCAACCACAACTCGCTGTAATGGTATGGTGATGAATATGTATTGGAATCAAAATTTAATTGGCGGATAGTTTCAACCTGAAAAAGATTCATTTTATAACTCAAAACCGAATAGTAAACCTCGTCAAAATGCAATACAGCGGGCGGGTTTGAGGAAAAATACATCCAGGAATAAAATGAAAAGAACAATATTGCAAAAATAAATGCCAGAATCAAAGGTTTTTTTTCATCATTAAAACAAAAAGCTGCTTTAAGGTTAAAATTTATTTTTCCTTTTAATTTTCCTGCAAAAACAAGGTAAAATATTACAGGGATCAAAAATCCCCATTGAACAGTAAGCATTTGCGTTTTACATACAGAATAACCAAATGAAATAAAAATCACTCCGGAAATCAGTTTAAGCATAACTCTGAAAAAAGGAGCAGGAATTTCATTTAACCTAAGAAAATGAACTATTAATGATCCTATAAAAAAGGAACAAAAAAACAAAATCAATATGGCTAAAACAGCTATTAAGATCATTATCGCTTTTCAGTTTTAAAAAAATCCACAACGGTACTTATAATATATGATTGCTGTTTATCTGTAAGCTCAAAAAACAAGGGCAATCTTACCAGGCAATCTGAAAATTTGTCACAATAGTTCAGTTTTCTGCCGTCATGTCTTTTTTTGTAAAACTCACTCTGGTGCAGTGGCAAATAATGAAACGCTGCATAAATGTCTTTTTCCCTTAAAAAGTTAATCAGTTTTTGCTGCCTTACTTTGTTTTTGAGAACAATATAAAAAAGGTGTCCGTTTTGACTGGCATATTCAGGAATTAAAGGTAAATCAAAGTCGGGAAGTTTAAGCTTTTTAAACTCATTAAAATATTTGTTCCAGATTTTTAATCTTTTATCCTGAATAATTTCTGACATTTCAAGCTGTGCAAAAAGAAAAGCAGCATTAAGTTCAGAAGGTAAAAAAGATGACCCGGTGTCAACCCATCCATATTTATTGATTTCGCCACGAAAGAATTTTGCTCTGTTAGTGCCTTTTTCCCATATTATTTCACTTCTTTCAACAAATCTGTTATCATTTATAATCAACATACCACCTTCGCCGCATTGAATATTTTTTGTTTCATGGAATGACATGCAACCAAGATGACCGATTCCACCAAGGGGTCTGGTTTTATAAAAGGAATTAAATGATTGTGCGGCATCTTCAATAACAAAAAGATTATATTTTTCTGCAACTTTCATTATCATGTCCATATTACATGAAATACCGGCATAATGTACAACAACAATAGCTTTTGTTTTGGGAGTAATGAGATCTTCAATTTTGCTTTCATCAATACTCGGAAAATCTCTCCGGCAATCGGCAAAGACAAGTTTTGCGCCCTGTCTGTAAAAAGCAAGGGCAGTTGAAACAAAAGTGAATGAAGGTAAAATTACTTCATCATCATTTTTAATGTCAAGCAGGATGGCACACATTTCGAGTGCGTCGGTGCAGGATGTGGTAAGCAGAGTTTTCTTAAAACCATATTTGTCTTTAAAATATCCATGACATTTTTTTGTGTATTTTCCATTCCCGGAGATGTGAGCCTCCTTTAAAGCATCTTCGATATAATAAAGTTCGTTTCCAGACAGATAGGGTTTATTGAGAGGTAATATCATTATTTGTATTTAATAATAAATGTATTAATGCAAAAATATAAAAAAAAGTTCAAATTTGTGTTTAACAGTTAAATAAGAAAATAATACATTTAAGAATTATTTAGCAAACTGCAAGAACATTTATTACTAATTTGGCTACTTATTTGTATTTTTCATTTTGTCAGTCATGCATTAAAATTCGAAGTATTCAGTGTTTTTCTATTTCTTCCAAATATGATAAAAATACTCTTTCGTGATAGCAGTATATCCAAGCTTTTCATACAATTTACAAGCAGGAATATTATCTCCTTGAGTAACAATCTGAATGTACTTATATCCATTATCAAATGCCCATTTCTCAGCATTTTCAAATAGAACTTTCCCAATATTTAATCCTCTGTATTTTGGGTCCACTGCCCCCATCCCTAAATCAGCCCGATTATTTTTTTCTCCAATTGTCAGATATCCGGCAATATCGTCATTTTTTTTATACACAATTACCTCTTTTGCTATTTCTCTTTTTACAGATTTTGTAATCCAAATGGAATATAATTCTTCAAATTTTTTTCTACCGATCTTTTTGTCAATGTTGAACCTTGAATAAACTCCACTTTGAAATGCTAATTTTATTAATTTGATACTCGGAATTTCTGAATCATATGAACATATTGCGGGGTGAGATTTTATATTGCTATCAATTGGTTTTAAAAATGTTGTTTTTTTATCAACTAAAAAAATATCAATGAAATCAATTGTGTCAAAACTGATTTCATCAGATGAAGAGTAATAAGCAAGTTTAAATTTACTTTCTTTCATTTTTAAATCAATAGCTTTCAAATCTTCAATACTATTTATCAAACCATTTATCCTACACACGTTGTATTGAAAAAATTCCGAATCCCAATCTAATTTAAATAATGTTTGTTTCATATATTGCCATTTATTGCTATCTGAAAACCCGACAAAATTTATATATAATCTGCGCTCTGTACAAAAGAAGAAAACAAATAACTTTTCCCTTTTTGCTTGTGAGTTTGCTTATCTTTATTACTTTTTGTTTTTTCTACTTGATAGTACGATATTTTAGTAGTTTTAAAAACCTTATACTTTTGCAGCAAGGGTTTCTCAAAAGGGAAAATTTCTATAGAATTTCTTGGATTCATATAAATTCCTAATCTAAATAGAAATATTAGTTATATTAATTTTCGAATTAAAACTTTTCTTTTTTTAGATTTCCTATTGTTGAGTCAATAATAAACAACGGTGGGTTTTTTAATTCATTAAAGATTTTCCCAATATAAATACCAACGATGCCAATGGAGAAAATTGTTACTCCAGATAAAAACCAGATTGATAAAATTAAACTTGTGTAGCCTGAAACCAGTATTAACCCTGCAAAATATTTATATAAGTAAATTGCTCCCATTACAAATGAAATAAATGAAATTAAAAAGCCTAAAATTACTGTTAAAATCAATGGTTTATTTGAATGCGAAATAATAATTTCAAAAGCCATAATAAATAATTTCCGGTAATTATAGGCCGATTTTCCTGATGGCCTTTCATTATGTTTTACCTCTATAGCTGTTTTCCTGAAACCTACCTTACCAACAATAAACCTGAAAGTTCTTACCTGACCTTTGAATTCAAGCAATGCACTAATTATCTTTTCGTTAAAAATTCCAAAATTTCCAATTGAACTATCAAATTTACTATTTGTAAAAAATCCTAATACTTTATAAAACAAACCTGAAAACCATTTCTTAAAAAATTTGTCCTTTCTTTTAGCTCTTTTTGCTAAAACAATATCATACCCCTCAAGTGCTTTAAAGTACAGATTAGCTATTTCTTCGGGCTGGTCCTGAAGGTCTCCATCCATTACAACTACCCAATTACCTGATGTATGTTGCAATCCAGCAATAATTGCCTTGTGTTGTCCGAAATTTTTGCTAAAATTTATTCCTTTTATCCTATTATCTTTTTCTGATAAAATTTTTATCAATTCCCAATCATTTTCAGGGCTGGCATCATTTATATATATTATTTCAAAATCTTCTGATAGAGCGGTTACTGCCTGAACAACCCTTTTATTAAGTTCTAAAATAAATGAACTGCATTTATACACCGGTATGACAATCGAAAACATCATTTTAAAACCTTCTATTTCCTTTTTATAACATTATTTAAAAAAATATACTTTTTTAATCAAAAATAATCTAATTTTACTAATATTTTTTTATTTGATAAGAATATTTGTAAATAAAATTAATTGGTTGAAATAAAATGTCAGCAGAGAAATTAAAAATATCGATTTTATTATTTTTTTTCTCATTAATTTTCAATTTAACGTGGAGTCAGACTGTACCATTTCAGGGAGATATCCTATTACAACTTTCTGCAGATTCAATTCATTATTCCTCTGGCGCGAATGTTGATACCATTTATGACATTTCTGGAAATAATCACCATGTTTTTCAAACAAATAGTGCATCTCAGCCAACAGTTACAAGTAGTAGCTTACTAAACAATCAAAATACTTTTTTATTTGACGGAATAGATGATTTTCTTTCAGGAAATTTAATATCCGATTTTGAGAACAAGTCACTTTCAATTTTTGCTATAGCTTCGGGAGGTAATCAGGGAGGAATCGCCGCATGTATTTTTGGAATAAACAGCTATCCCAATTGTTTTTGGGTTGCGCGTCGTAATTTTACAGAAGAATTTATGTTTTTAAATAATGGTGAATTAATTGAAAGCACTGGCAACACTCTTCCAAATTCTGGATTTAACTACATATTATTCAATGTTATAAAAAGCTTTAATATTGAAGCAACAATTTATATAAATTATTCGCAATTAAACTCTTCATCAAGCACAGGCATTATCGGTTCTTTCATTAATTCCGATTTCTATATTGGTAAAACTCCAGGATATGAAACCTGGACAGGAGAAATAGCTGAGATATTAATTTATGAAAAAGCACTTACTGATCCTGAAAAATTGGATGTGGAAAATTATTTCAGGGCAAAATACTCCCCCCCCATTGAATTGGGTGCAGATATCTGTAATAATGATGAAAGTGTGGTAATTTCAGCAGGAGAAAGGTTTATAGACTATCTTTGGTCAACAGGAGAAACAACAAATCAAATTGTTGTTTCATCAAGTAATGATTATTCAGTTACAGTTACAGATGTTTTTGGAAATATATCATCTGACACGATTCGTGTTTCATTGTTTCATCCAAACATTATTTCCGATACTACAATTTGTCTAAATGATACAATCATCTGGAATACAAATTTAGCAAATACCGATTATAATTTTCTTTGGCAAGACAACTCAACAGATTCTATTATAAGCATATATGACAACGGTGAGTATTTTGTTAAAATTTGTTTAACTGATAATCCTGCTTGTGTATTTTATTCAGATACAATTGTTGTAACTATTGACTCAATTGCTGAAATTGTAACACTTGATCCTAACATGGATTTATGTTCAGGCAATACTATTTCAGTGATAAACTATGTAGACTATAGTTACTTTTGGCAGGATGGTTCACATAACTCATTTTTTATTGTTGAAACAACCGGTGACTATTGGGTAGTTGTTACGAATTCAAATGGTTGCACTGGAACAGATTCTACTCATGTTAACATCATTGGTGAAGCACCTGTTGCCGATTTTGATTTTTCAATAACATGTTTTGGTCAATTAACCCAATTTACAAACACCTCGTTTACAACCGATGGAAGTTCAATTACTAGTTATCAATGGAACTTTGGTGAAGCAAATTCTTCTACATTATCAGATCCAACAAATATATACACTGATACAGGAGAATACTACGTTTCGCTAGAAATATCCACTGATGTTGGTTGTTCACAAGATACAGTTATTTCTATTTCAGTACTTCCAAAACCAAATGCAGCTTTCAGTTTTTTTCCAATGGGATGTGTTAATATTGAACAATCATTTGAGGATCACTCATCTTTAAATGGCACATCATCAATAATAAATTGGGAATGGAATTTTGGCGACAGTGAAACGTCAAATGAACAAAATCCGATGCATTCTTTTTCCGATACTGGTGAGTATAATGTATCTCTTATTATCCAATCCGAAAACCTTTGTTATGATTCTGTTTCGTATTCATTGAACATTATTGGAACATATCCCGACCCGCAGACATTTGAACTATTGTCTCCTCCTCCTTTTTATATTACATTGGAAAATAATGTTTTATTTTCCTGGAACAATTCTTTAAATGCATCTTCATACAAACTTGAGCTATCAGAAGACCAATTATTTACTGAAATAATCTTTTCGGCAATTACTGAAAATTTAACATACAACGCACCACTATTTTTATATGACAGTCTTTTCTGGAGAGTTACTGCTTATAATTATTGTAATGATTCTATTGTTTCAGAGCAGCAATCAATTATACATCTTTTACCCGATACAGAAAACGGTCTTGTTATGTGGCTGATTTCTGATAGAGAAACAGCCGGCTCAGCGTCAATTTGGGAAGATATTAGTATAAATAATTTTAACCCTTTTCAAACAGATGAAAATAAAGTCCCACAACTAATTGAAAACGGAATAGACACTTTTTCTGTTTTAAGGTTTGATGGTGTAAATGACCATTATATTTTTTCTGAAGACCTAATTTTTGACAGTCTTTCTTTTTTTATTGTATTTAAAAAGAATGTTACAGGCAATTCAGGAATGTTAGCCGGAGATCAAAGCTCCAATAATTGCATAGCTAATTATAGTGATGGTGGTACTTATATAGTAGGTGATGGTGGTTATACATCTATTCTTAACGGTGAGATACTAAATTTCACAATTCTGTCAATTGTTACCGATGGTTTGTTTGCTAATTTTAATATAAACAAAGTTCCAGTTGACGCTAGTCTTGCTTTTACTTATAATGTAATATTGAATGCAATTGGGCAAAGAAATGGTGGAGAATTTTTGAATGGAGACATTGCTGAAATATTATTATTCAACATTGATGTAAGTATTGAAAAAAGAAAAGAAATAGAAGATTATCTCCATTTTAAATATGCTCCTCCTGTAAATCTCGGCAATGATATTTATATCCCCTATGGTTTTGAGGAACACGTTATTGATGCCAACAGCAGATATGTTAATTACTTATGGAGCAATGACTCTGCCAGCCAAACAATAGCTATAAATAAATCTGGTGAATATTCTGTAACTGTAACGGATATTTTTGGTTATACCTCTACAGATGAAATAAGGGTTTTTTATCCTGATCCCTATGTGCCTGAATTTGTAAATCTTTGTTTAGGAGACACCTTTATTTGGAATACAAACCTTATTGGAAATTACAATTTTATTTGGTCTGACGAATCAACTGATTCGGTTTTATTAATCTCAGATGAAGGATCAGTTTTTGTAACGATTTTTGATAGTATTGGTAATTTTATTACAACTGATAGTTTTTCTATAATTATCGACTCCTTCCCAATCCACGCCACCCTTGGCCCCGACCGCGACCTATGCGTAGGCAACCTCATTACCATCGAAGGCGATGAAGCCACCGATTTCCTCTGGCCCGATGGCTCCACCGATGAATATTATATGGTTGATACCTCGGGTGTTTACTGGGTAACTGCAATAAACGAAAACGGATGTGTCAAATCTGACTCTGTTCTTGTGAACATTACGGGCATAGCCCCCACCACCGGCTTCACCCAAAACACCACCTGCTTTGGCCAGGAAACAAACTTCTCCGATACTTCTTATACTACCGACGGAAGCAATATTATCAGCTATAACTGGGACTTTGGGGATTCGGGGTCATCGGTTCTGCAAAACCCGGAACATACTTTTGCTGATACGGGCTTGTATACCGTTGTGCTGGAAATTACCACCGACTCGGGTTGCTCTAATTTTCAGGAAAAGGATATCTATGTGCACCCGCTGCCTCAGGTTGGGTTCGGACCATCACAGGCATGTAAGGGTGATGCTGTGCACTTTGAAAACAATTCCTTTGTACCCGTTGATGATATAACCAGCTATCTGTGGGAATTCGGTGACGGCACCAATTCTACCGGCGAAAATCCAATGCATGCATATACCATTGCAGGTGATATTGCTGTTAACCTGATCGTTACTTCTGATTACGGTTGTGCCGACTCTCTTTCTCAAATTATTACCATTAAACCTGCCCCAATTGCCGGATTTTCTCATTCTATTGCCTGCGCAGGATCTTTCATCGACTTTTTCGATGAAACTGTCCATTCAGGTCTTAACCCTGTTCTATCCAGTTTGTGGGTCATCGATGGCGAAACCGGAGTTGAGGCTTCCAGTACCAGTTGGTTCGCATCGGAGCCGGGCGCCATTACGGTATCTTATATGGTGCAAACTATTAACGGTTGCCGCGATACTGCAACCGGAATTATTGTTGTCCACGACGTACCGACAGCTTCTTTTGAAACTTTCATTGCATGCGAGGGCGATCTCACTCAGATTGTTGAATCTTCAACCTCAACCGACGGGGAAATTACAAAGTGGAACTGGAATGTTGAGGGTATTGGTGCCTACAGCGACTCTGACCCACTGTTCGAAACTCCCGATACCGGTACATTTGAAATAATTCTCGTCATCTCCGACGAAAATCACTGCCTGGATACTGCCTTTGGTGTTTTAAACGTATTTGAAAAGCCTTATTCTGATTTTGGCTTTAACCCCTGGTTTGGAACGCCGGGCTCTGAAATCGAATTCACAAACAACAGTCTTCGATTTGATGATAATCTGTGGGATTTCGGCGACGGACAAACAAGTACTGAAATAGATCCTGTTATTTCCTATGCCGACAGCGGAGTGTTTGATATTACGCTTATTACCTCCAACGACGAAGGGTGTTTTGATACACTGATAAGAAAAATCTCTGTAATCATGCCTATTTATGATATCGCAGTGCTTTCTGTTGATCACGAAATTGTCGATAATAAACTGTATGTCTCGGCTTTTATTGCCAACCTCGGAACCATCCCGGTTTATAACCTTGACCTGAAAATCGATTTCAATAAAGGTTCTTCATTTACAGAGACCCGGACAGGCGAATTCATGATGGGCAGCGTTATCTATTATACGTTCCATGCCATTTATGAATTTTCTGACTATACATTGCCCGATTATATTTGCGTTGAAGCTGAACTTGATGCGGGAATTACCGACATCAATCCGCAAAACAATATTAAATGCAACAACGAAGGTGCCTCTTTCGCACTTCTGGAACCTTATCCAAATCCTGCCGGAGACCAGATAACCATTGAGTTTATTATCCCTTATTCTGATGTAATCATACTGGATATCTACGATTCCAATGGCAAACAGGTTGACCGCGGCATCATTGAGTCCCCGCTGGCCGGATTGAATCGCTTTACCTACAACACCTCAAAACTTGCCAAAGGCACTTATCATGTTAAAATGAATTATGAGGGGAGTTTGAAGTCGGTGCGGTTTGTGAAAAATTAGTTGATTAGCAAATTTGTAGATTAGTTGATTTTAAATTGATCGTAGGTTTTAACCTACGGCAAGCCAGCAAACCAGCTGGTTCAATAATTATTAAAAAATACATATAATATTGTTTTTAAATCAATTGCTTTCTTCTTGAATGAATTTTTATTTTTGTCAAAAAATCATCACATTTGCTTCCCGATAATTTTCGAACATCAGAAAAATTTGCACATTTTCAAATTAACAAATTAACAAATTATCTTACATGCAATTATTGTTCGCCACAAACAACAGCCACAAGCTGAAAGAAATACAGGAAATGCTGGGGGGAAATATCAACCTTACCGGCTTAAGGGATATCTGTTGTTTTGATGAGATTCCCGAGGATCAGGATACACTGGAAGGTAACGCACTCCAAAAAGCGCAATATATATATAGTAACTATCAAATTGATTGTTTTGCTGATGATACCGGACTGGAGGTTGAGGCTCTTGGTATGAAACCCGGAGTATATTCGGCACGGTATGCCGGTGAACAAAGAAACGCTCAGGACAATATGGCTAAACTGCTGGCCGAATTGAAAAACTTTTCCAACCGCAAAGCCCGGTTCAGAACAGTTATTGCGCTGATTATAAAAGGAAAAGAATATCTTTTCGAAGGAATTGTGGACGGCAAAATAATTGACCTCAAAAGAGGAGATGAGGGTTTCGGCTACGATCCAATATTTGTACCTGACGGTTATGACCTTACCTTTGCCGAAATGCCACTATCCGAGAAAAACAAAATCTCACACCGGGCTCGGGCTTTCAGAAAGCTGGAGGAGTTTTTAAAAACGCTCTCTTAGAATAAAGTAACTATAATCAGAATTTTACACCCACCACCAGCACATCATCCACTTGCTCATTTTCGCCCTTCCACTCGTGGAAAGCCCCGGCTATTGCTGCTTCCTGATCGTAAACAGAACGGGGTGACGACCAAATTAACAATTGCCTGAACATGTTGTTGTTGAATTTCTTTCCGCTTTTTCCTCCGAATTGTGCAGTAAAACCGTCGGTAAACAGATATAAGGAATCTCCCTCAGAAATGCTCACTGACTTATTTGTAAAAGGCTGCATCATATCAGTGTCTCCAATACGCATTCGGTCGGGCTGCAATTCCTCAGCCCCATGATGATCTTTTCTTACAATGTAAGCCGGACTTTTTGCTCCGGCATATTCAATGGTTTTGGTTTTATGGCTTATGGAAATTACTGCGGCTTCCATGTGATCGTTGGATTTATCTCCAACTGACTGGTTAAAAAGATCTCTTACAGTATTCAGAATAACATTCGGACGGGCAATACCCTTCTCGTTTACCACAATACTGAAAAGATTCATTCCTAAAACACTCATCAACGTTCCGGCAACACCACGGCCGGTGCAATCGCCCACCGCAATAATTATTCTGTCTGCTTTCTTGCTGATAAAATAAAAATCACCGGATCCATGCTCGCAGGGCATATTCATAATAAAAGAATCGGGTAAAATACGCCTGAATTCTTCTTTTCCGGTAATCAGTGCAGAAGAAATTCTTGAGGCATATTCAGCACTTTCTATAATCTGATTTTTTATTTTCAGATTTTCATTTTGTTGCTGAGTAATCAGATTTTGATTTCTGTCAATTTCGTTTTTCAACATGCCAATCTCATCGCTCTGCAAATACAAAACTCCTGACTTTTCCTCAATACTGACCTTTTGCTCATTGATGATTTTACGATTGGTTCGTTTTCGTCTGAAACCCTTGAAAAGCAACATTAAAATTATTATAACCGAGACCGCCGCCAATACAAAAAGCGCCAGGATAAACAACTGTCTTTCAAGAATAAGCGTGCTTTCAAGCTCCTCTTTTTCAACACTTACCAGCTCAAGCTGTTGCTCCTTTTCAAATTTAATTTCAGTTTCGATAAACGACATTCTGTTGGCAAGTTTAATACTTTTTATACTGTCGGTGAGCCGGGTAAATTCTTTATAATAAAAATAGGCACTTTTGTAATCATCTGAAAGGATAAACAGACTATTTAAAACTTCTGCAGCCCTTCGGGTTTCAGGCAAAAGCCGGTTTGTTTTGGCAAGCATGTAAGCTTTCTCAAGGTATTCCATGGCTTTTTCCTTTTCATCCTGCTTTATAAACAGCATGCCCAAATCGGTTAAAACGGTTGCAGTAGATTTGATATCATTGTTTGATTCGCTGATAACCAGACTTTTCATAAAAAAATCATACGCCAGTTCATACTCCGAATTCATGTAATAACTCTTTCCGGCATTGTCAAAATACGCCCCGATGTTTTTCTGGTAATTATTGGTTTTAGCTACTTCGGCTGCTTTCAGAAAGTGCTCAAGACTTTTTTCAACTTCACCCGTTGATCTGAAAACCAAACCAAGATTGTTATAGCAATCAGCCACTCCCGCCATTTCCTTAATTTCTTTTCTGATTTTCAGACAATTATAAAATTTTTCCAGTGCCTTATCATATTTTTTTGCCTGTATATAAATCAATCCCAGCGCATTGCAGGCATCAGCTTCATCCTTTTTTCTTTCCTTTGTCAAAGAAACTTCAAGAGCAGTGAGTGCATATTTTTCGGCAAGGGAGTAATTATCCTCCGTAAATATTTCAGCCAGTTTGATGTTAGCCGAAATTCTTACAGAATCGTTTTCATCGCTTGCCTGTCTGATTAACTGCCCGATTTCCTCCTTTTCCTTTGACAAAAGAGAAACCGGAAAAGAAATAATCAATAAAAATGCTAATATCCTGACTTTCATGTAATTCTTATTCCAATTATTAAAATATCATCAACCTGCTCATACGAACCTTTCCACTCAGCAAATATACGTCGGAGATTTTCTTTTTGTTCGCTCATTTTTAAATGGTTTATTTCAAGCAGTGTTTTTTTGAACCTTCGCGTCATAAACTTCAGTCCTTCAGCTCCTCCAAACTGATCAACATAACCATCCGAAAACAAATAAATACAATCGCCTTTTTCATATTTCATCTGATGGTTAGTATATTGTTTCTCTTCTTTTGAATATCCACCTGCGGTGTACTTATCTCCTTTTATTTCAGTCAGTTTTCCCTGCCTTATCAGTAATAACGGTCGGTAAGATCCGCTGAAATCAATGGTTTCGTTGTTTTTATCAATACTGCAAATTGCAAGATCCATACCGTCTTTTGTGTATTGATTGGAGTCGGAATGGTGCAAAATCGACATGATTTTTCTGTCAAGAATATTAAGAATGGCCGATGGCTTGGTAATATGATTTTCTTTTACAATACTGTCAAGGATTTCGTGACCGATGAGGGACATAAATGCTCCGGGAACACCATGTCCGGTGCAGTCAATAGCTGCAATAACATAGGTGTCATTTTTTCGGGTAAACCAATAAAAATCACCGCTCACATAATCTTTTGGTTTGAGGATTAAAAATGACTCAGGGAAATAATCCTCGAGCAATTTCGGATCGGGTAAAATGGCTTTTTGTATGCGCTGCGCATATTTCACACTGTCGGTAATGTCCTTGTATGCAATCTCAAGCTGCCGGCGTTTTTCTTCGATTTCTTCCTTTTGTGTAACAATCTCATAAGTTCTTTCCCTGACAATCCTTGAGAGGTTTTGTTTTGATTTTTCCAGGCTCCGGATTCTTAATCTGGTATAAACGTAAACTATCAATACGCCAATAAGAATGCAGGTAATATAAAACCACAGGGTTTTCCAGAATGGTGGGTTAACAGTAAAACTGAAGGTAACCGGCTCTTTGGTCCAGATACCATCCTCATTGCATGCTAAAAGTTTAAAAGTATAATCACCCGGGGGAAGGTTTGAATACCGCTCATAGTTTTTGGAGGTTACCGGAGCCCAATCGGTATCAAATCCTTCAAGCATATATTTGTATCTTACATTTTCGGGCGAGGAAAAATTTACTGCGGCAAATTCGATGGTTATTGTGTTTTGGTTGTAAGGCAGGGAAATATGTCCGGGGATTTTGTTCCAGGATGTCTTTTCATCAGAGTAATTGCTCCACCTAATATTTTCATAAAATAGTTTCACGTTGGTAATCATTGTTTTGGGCGGAATTTTATTGTCGGCAGATTCCACCGGATCATGCATAATAACCCCATCAATGGTTCCAAACCATATTTTTCCTGAGTTATCTATGGCTACTGCATTACTGTTACATTCAATACTTACAAATCCCTGATTTTTTCCATAGTGTTTTTTCCAGAGAATATCACCCTTTCTGCTGAATTTGATTTTATCGGCACCCTTTTCAGTTCCTACCCAGAGATACCCTTGCTGGTCGAAAGTCAGAATATAAATGGTGTTTGATGCAAGTCCTTCATTAATTGTATAATTCCTGAATTTTTTTCCGTCAAACCTGCTGATGCCCATGTTGGTACCCAGCCAAAGGTTATTGTCTTCATCTTCGCAGATAGTCCAGATACTGTTATTGATAAGTCCGTCATCCTTTTTAAACAGTCTGAGCCGGTCATTTTTCAGAATTCCCAAACCGTCTTCTGTAGCAATAATCAAAGATCCATTTCTGCTATAATATAAATCCCAAACCGCATTGTCATTAAGAAATCTGTGGCTGTATTGCCTACAAGCTGTGTCATTGAGGTAATACAACCCTTCTCCGTTTGTTCCCAACCAAAGTGTTCCCGAGGTATCCTGAACAATGCTCATCACCGTAATACCTTTTAGTTTCTCATTAAACCTGAATGCGGTAATTTTTCCGTTTACAATTTTATTCAACCCTTCGTCTGATGCAATCCAAATGTTATGATCCCTGTCTTCGAATATGCAGTTTGCGGTATTGTCGGTCAAACCGTCTTTCTGGGTAATTATTACCCCTTCCTTTTCACCGATTTTCAGTACCCCGTTACCTTCGCTGCCAAGCCATACCTCGCCATTTTCGCGGCACAAAACCGACATAACAAGCACCTTGCTGTGTGCTTTTGAAAATGGCACATGGGCAAAGCTGTGGTCTTTCAAAATACTTGCTCCGCCCCCGTCGGTTCCAATCCACAGATTATTCTGGTCATCTATAAAAAGTCTGTTCACTTTGTTAAAAGCCAATCCGTTTTCCTCGGTAAAATTTTTGAAGCCGTTACCGGTAAACAGACTAAGTCCGCCTCCAAATGTGCCCACCCATATTCTGCCCTTTTTGTCTTCAACAACCGAATAGGCGTTGTTTATCAACAAACCGTCTTCAGTTGAATATCTGGTTGTTTTTCCGTTTTTTTCAAGGAAAAGTCCTTTCGAAGTGCCCAACCAGAAATTGCCTTTGCTGTCTTCAAAAAAATCATTTGTTATTTCGTTATCCAGCTCATCGAAGCGTGAATAGTCAAACTTTTTATTGTGGTAGCAGATAATGCCCTTTTTACTGGCGTGCATCCAGATTTCATTTTTGCTGTTGCAGTAAATCAAATAGATCACCTCTTTACTAAGCTCTTCAAAACCAACAAGTTCTCCCTTACGATAAACCCAAAGGCCATGGTTTGTGCCAATCCAGATGTTTTTCTCCTTATCTTCACAGATATCCCAAATGGTAGTTCCGAGCAGCATTCCCTTTTTATCATTGATGATTTTAATTTTTTCACCATCATACACACACAATCCCTCTGTGGTTCCTATCCAGATTTTTCCATCTGATGAAGCCAAAAGAGAAACAACATAGTCGGATGGAAGTCCATCTGCCATGGATAAATATTTTGATGTAATTCCGTTGTAAATGGTAATCCCGCTGCTGTATGTACTAATCCATATATTGCCTGCCGGATCCTGACAGAAATCGTACACCTGTGACTGTGACAACCCGTGTTCGATGGAATAGGTGCGGAAATTATAAGTCTGCGCCACTGCGCCGCTAAGTGCAGATATAAAAACAATCAGGTACAAATACTGGCGCATCATACAGGTTTTTTTTAATCCTGTAAGATAAACAATTTGGGTGAAATAAAAACTGTTTTTTTGTCTAAAAATATTCCACTTTGATTTCCTTGCCCGATTCGAGTTTTACGATTTCGGTAAGGATGTTGTTTGCCAGTCGCGAAGCCCCAATCCTGAAAAGTTCATTATTGAGCCAGTCATCGCCGAGATTATGCTTCACGATGGCATAATATAATAATGCATCTTCAACAGTAGCAACGCCTCCGGCAGGTTTGAAACCAACTTTTTTACCGGTTTTTTTGTAATAATCGGCAATGGCCTCGGTCATGACGTAGGCAGCTTCGGGAGTGGCAGCCGGAGTAATTTTTCCGGTAGATGTTTTAATAAAATCGGCACGGGCTTCCATGCTGATGATGCTGGCAATGCGCACGTGGTCTAAGGTTGGCAAAGCGCCTGTTTCAAGAATCACTTTTACATGATGTTCGCCAACGGCTTCTTTGATAACGCCAATTTCGATAAAAACTTCTTTGTAATTTTCTTCAAGAAATGTTCCAACAGACATGACAATATCAATTTCATCGGCTCCTTTTTCTATGGCCATTTTTGACTCAACGGCTTTAATGGCAAGGTACGTCTGGCTCGAAGGAAAACCTGCAGTCACTGATGCAATTTTCACATTATCGCGATCCAAAAACTCCCTGACAACCTCAACCAGCGTGGGGTACACGCAAATGGCCGCCACATCAGGCATGTTGGGGAATTTATTGTGGAAATTGGTGACTTTGGTGGCCAGTTCTTCTCCGGTTGATGAAGAATCAGTAGTATTTAACGTTGTAATATCGAGCAGATTAAATATCTGTTTCAGTGTTTTGGTGTTGTGGTGTTTTTTGGATTCTTCCTTGATTTTTTTCAGCTCCTCAGCAACAAAAGCCGGGTCAATCCTTTTTTCGTAGATTTTTAGAATGTCGTCCATAGAATTTCATGTTTTATTTTGCAAATATAATTCAATATTTTGTAGAGACGCAATATTTTGCGTCTCTACAAAATATTGCGTCTCTACAAAAAATATTTAATACCCATTAAACCCCGACATCTCCTCCATCGTTTTCCTGATTTTCATTCGTTGTTTGTAGCCATCGGGGGCATAGCCCAGCGAAATGACCAGTCCGATCGTGCGTTTTTCGGGAATGTTCAGCAGTTTTTTCAGTGGTTTTTCATTGAACCAGCCGAGCATGCAGGTGCCCAGACCATCTTCCTGTGCCTGTAGGCAAAAATGCTCGCAGGCAATACCCAGGTCAATCAGCGGATATTCCTTGTTTTTCAATGTTTCCCCGATTTGGGTGATGAGCTTTGGTTTTTCAATGACCACCACAATCATAACCGGAGCTTCGGCAGCAAATTTATTAAACCTGATAAGCGGTCCGTATGTTTCTTTAGCCACCTTTGATTTTAGCCCGGGCTCATCAACCACAATAAATTTCCATGGTTGGGAATTGCATGCCGACGGGGCCAGACGGGCAGCTTCGAGGCAGCGAATAATTTTTTCCCTGTCAACCGGTTTGTCGGAGTATTTTCTGACGCTTTGGCGGGCGGAGATTATATCTATAAGTTTCATTTTTTTTCTGCAAAGATAAGATTGTAAATCCTCAAATATTATACTTTTTGTGGATAAGGAGAGATTTTTAGAAAATATAACTGTTATTAGTTGATGTTTTTTAATTGCGCCCTGCCTTTATTTTTGCACATTCATTTATTGACTAATCGATAGATGTTAGAAATAGATATGGTGCAGCGCACATGGCATTCAGGTTTATTTTACAACAAAATAATTATCAAATTATAACAAAGAGATCCCTCGCTCCGCTCGGGATGACAGTTCGTGTTGTGTGTTTGATAATGAAAAGCATTAGCCTGAAGTCTATGAGCGCTGCACCAACTTTATTATCACTGTAATTTTTTCAGAAAATCGCTTTCGATAAGAATGTTAATTATTCAGAGTTCCTGAACAGTAACCAAATACCTGATAATTTGCAAGATTACTTCACCAAAATCTTAGCCCCCTTCACAATCTTCCCGATTTCCTCAACTCCGGATATATTGGTGTTCACATAGCCGTTGCTGCCATAACCCAGCAACACCATTTCAAGTTCATTGATGCCTTCGTTCAGACTGTACGTTGCCATATAGATTATTGACGGGGATTTTTCCTTTTCGCCTTCTTTAAGCGGCTGACTGACTTCAATATAAATATAATAAGCCACTTCCTGCGGTAAGGGCTGCGCTGTTTGGTAGGTGGCACCGGAGTTCACATCTACAGCAATTTTGGTTTTTTTGTATGACCAAAAGGGAAATGCTTCGGGCTGTAGTTCGGGTTTCAAGGTGATTTTTTCTGACATTACCAGCAAATTCGAATAACTGCCACTGGTGCCTTCAGCCCAGACAACATAGGATGTTCCATCGGTTTTCTCTGTAGGATTGATCCATTTTTCACCGGGCGTGATGGTTATCTCCATTGATTTTTCTCCAAAAGCGAAGGGTTTTGTGATGGTTTGAGAGTAGCTTATTACTGCGATTATCACCAGAAGAATTGATAGTATTTTGATTTTCATTTGTTTTGATTTTGATTGTAAATACTTATCAAATTTACGAAAAAACTTTAATTTGGCATGATTGATTAATTTTTATATATTTCTATAAGCGTGTTTATAACTTAGGGAACTGACTCTTGATATGTTACTATAATCTCAACGCACTGAAGGGGCGAAAGCATTTATGTTATTATTGCTTGCGCCCTTTCAGGGCTATGAGTTTCCTGTGTTTTTTCACAGGGCGATGCCCTGTGTTGGTGCTTGGGCCCCGTTGGGGCGGTAGGGAAACTAACCTTTGATTTTGATTGTAAATACTGATCAAATTTATGAAAAAACTTGAATTTGGCATGATGGGTGTTGTTTTTAAATTTTAATTATCATGATTAAAACTTAGGAAACTTAATACTTTTATGTTCCGCCCTGAAAGGGCATAAGCAACAGAACAGGGCATCGCCCTGTTTAATTTGTTGCGAAGGGGAAAAGCCCTGAAGGGGCGCAAGCATTAATATTCGTTATTGCTTGCGCCCTTTCAGGGCTTTGTCTTTGCTATGATTTTTCACAGGGCGGTGCCCTGTGTTGGTGCTTGGGCCCCGTTGGGGCGGTTTGCACAAGTTTAATGAAAATATTGTATTTACTCCACCACCAACTTCTCAGTCCGCACCAATTTCCCATCCATAAACAAATTAACCAGATAGGTTCCCTTGGCCCAGCCGGTGGTGTTGATGGCGGTTTTTTCGCCGGTAACGGGAACGGTGGTTTTGGTGTGGCCGTTTAGGCCGGTGATGCGGAGGGTGAGGCCCTCGCGCTTAGTCAGGGTGCAAGCGCGCTGACTTTCCCAACTATCCCCCACCTCAACATAAACCATCCCATCGCTGGGGTTGGGGTAGATTTTGAAGTCTATATTTTCAATCTCGGGTATTTCATCACCTAGCAAAACATGGATTGTTTTTGTAGCAGTTTTTACACATGCCCCATCGGTTACTGTTACTTGAACATTGTAATCGCCTGTTGCTGTGTAAATGTGCATTGGGTCTTTAACGTTGGCTGTGCCTGAATCGCCGAAATCCCACTGCCATGTTTGCACATACGGGTTGTTGTTATAAAACTGTGCCGGCTGGCCTACATAAAATGTATCTGTATAAGTTTGTACCCGTGGGTTAAGGTATTTGCAGCTTGTATCAGGTGGCAGGTACCAGCGGGCAAGGGTCTTGACTGCCGTATCCATAGGACATTCCATGGTGCCGTCCAATGGTCCCCAGCCACCGATCCACAGCATATCATCATATACTGCCAGGGAAGTTACTGCAAAGTTTATTCCCCCCGGAACACCCGGTGACCACTCTGAACCATCCCATCTGATAAGACGACCGGTGAATACTCCTCCTATGGTATCAATCCCGGAATTGCAATATAAATCTCCCCTGTATATTGTCATAGTATAAATATCATTGACTATACCAGATCCCCCAATCGGGCTCCATGTAAACCCGTCCCATATAGCCACTGCATCAGTGGGCAAACTGTCATCAACAATATTGAACCCGCCGGAAACATATAAAAAACTGTTGATTGTATCAACCATCATGCCCCGGATATAATAATTCATATGCCCACCAACATCCTCCCAATTATTTTCAGTATTATATTTTTTCAATGTGAACCATCCTCCACCTGAATATAACTCGCCATTAAGCACCCCAAGTGCCATAACATTATCAGGCAAAGTATCCATACTAATAAAGTCAGTTCCATCATAGGCAGCAATAAATGGGAAATTATAAAAAACGCCCCCGATACTATGAAACCCCCCTCCGATAACCAGTTTGTTATCATATACTGCCATGTCGAAGACGTATCCGTTAAGTGCGCCAAAAGTGTTGGCTACCGCCTCCCAGTTTGTGCCGTTGAACCTTGCAATGCTTTCTGTATTTGGCAAATCAAGCATATCTGAAAACATCCCACCAATGTATATCTCGTTATTATATTTCATAATGCTAAAAACCTGACCGCTTGGCCCATCAAAACCATTGTCCATGGAATGCCAGCCATCATTATAATAATAACCAATCTGGTATAATGATTCGGTCCCTCCGTAATGTATTGCTCCACCTCCAATATATAAATTTTGGCCATTTGGATAAATACATCTCATAACACTTGGTGAATTATAACTATTGTACAAAGAATCTTCACCAAAAGGAACAAATTCCTGGGCTCTCCCACCCAAAGCCAAGCCAATCAAAAATATGACAAGAATTTTCTTCATAGATAAACAAAGATAGGGGATAATTGGGTGGAAATCAAGAATTGGGGTAAATATTTGGAGATGGCTTCGTGCCTCGCCATGACAGGTTAAATTGAAGTTGGTTTTAGATTGTTGATTTATGCCATTTTTATATTATTCATCTTATTAACACAAACATTGGTTGCTGAAAAATTTATGTATTTTTACAAAAAAAAACAAAATGAATAATTCAGATATTCAAATATTTAGAACTAAAGATGGAAAAACTGAAATTCAGGTAACACTTGAAAATGATACTGTTTGGTTAAATCAATATCAACTGGAATCACTTTTTGAAACGAACAGGACCTCATTAAACAAACACATCTTAAATATTTATAAATCAAATGAATTGGACAGTGATTCAACTTGTGCAATTTTTGCACAAGTTCAGAAAGAAGGCGACAGGGAAATAAAACGTAACATTAAATTCTACAATCTTGATGTAATTATTGCGGTTGGGTATAGGGTTAATTCAATTCGTGGTACTGAATTCAGAATGTGGGCTAATAAAATTTTGAAGGAATACTTGATAAAGGGATATTCGATTAACGAAAAACTTATCAGAAAACAAAATGAACAGCTAAAAGAACTACAAAATTCAGTAAAAATACTTGGAAATGTTTTAAGTTATAAACCTCTGACAAACGATGAAAGTACCGGGCTCCTGAAAATAATATCAGATTATGCCCATGCATTGGATATTTTAGATCAATATGATTATCAAAAGCTGGAAATTAAAGACACATCCGGCAAGGAAATTTATCAATTGTCATACAAAGAAGCTATCACTCAAATCGCTCTTGTGAAAAAAGCTTTTGCGAACAGCGAATTGTTCGGACGGGAAAAAGATGAGTCTTTCAGAAGTTCCATCACAACTATTTATCAGACATTCGGAGGAATGGACCTGTATCCAAGTATTGAGGAAAAGGCAGCGAATTTATTGTACTTCATCACAAAGAATCATTCATTTTCAGATGGCAATAAGCGGATAGCTGCATTTCTTTTCCTTTACTTCATGGAACGAAACAACATCCTGTTTGATAAAAAGGGAAACAAAAGAATTGCTGATAATACTTTGGTTGCCTTGACTTTGATGATAGCGGTAAGTAAACCTGAGGAAAAAGATGTCATGGTCAAAGTGATTGTTAATCTGATAAATAAAAATAACTAAGATTTTATATTCAGGATTTTCTTACTCTACCACCAACTTCTCAGTCCGCACCAATTTCCCATCCACAAACAAATTAACAAGATAGGTTCCCTTTTCCCAGCCGTTGGTGTTGATGGCGGTTTTTTCGGCGGTGACGGGAACGGTGGTTTTGGTGTGGCCGTTTAGGCCGGTGATGCGGAGGGTGAGGCCGGAATTCTTAGTCAGGGTGCGACTTTGAGTCGCACCCTGACTAGCGGAAGTTGCACCCTGACTATCTCCCACCTCAACATAAACCACCCCATCACTGGGATTGGGATAAATTTTGAAATGGATATTTTCAATCTCGGGTATTTCATCGCCAAGCAAAACATGGATTATTTTTGAAGCAGTTTTGATACATGCGCCATCGGTTACTGTGACATGCACGTTGTAATCGCCGGTGGCGGTGTAAATGTGGGTTGGGTCTTTTACGTTGGAAGTACCTGAATCGCCAAAGTCCCATTCCCAGGAATCAACGTATGCATTGTTGTTGTAGAGTTGTACTTCGGCTTCGCCGGAGTACATGTAGAAAGTATCGGTAATTGATTGGACTCTTGGCCGCATATAACGACAATTGCCATCGTATAGGGCATAATATCGAGCCAAAGTTCCCCGAAGGGTATCACCTTGGGTGGGAAGCCAATCTTGGCCAATGAACAATGTATCCCTAAAAACCTCAAGGGCGTTTACTCTCGTATAAATGCCTGAATTAACCCTTTGCCACTGCTCACCGTCAAAAAAGGCACAATAACCAACACCCTGTCCTCCGATAGTATCCCAGTTTCCACCAAGATAAACATCTCCATTGTATAAGCAAATTGCGTTAGCATCAAGAGCATACCCTTCACCCGTTCCAACTCCAGACCATCTAAACCCATCCCAAATGCCGTAGTCACATGGAATCGAGTCATCGACCATTGTAAAACCTCCTGCTACCAATAAAAAGTTATTAAAAGTATCAACCTCCATATCCTTCACATAATAATTCAAATATCCTCCAACATCTTCCCAAACATCATAACCCGTCCCTGCCCCAGTGTATTTTCTCAATGTAAACCATGCTCCCCCTGCATACAACTCGCCATTGTATGTTTCTAAAGCAAAAACAGTTTCCGGCATTGTTCCCATGTTTATATAATCCGTCCCGTCATAAGCAGCAATACAGTAAAAATTTAATGGATCTGCTGTGCCAATGGAATGAAACCTGCCACCAATTACTAGCATATTATTGTAAATTGTCATGTCAAAAACTGTCTGTGTCATAACACCATATGAATTTGGGACTCCTTCCCAAGAATCTCCATCCCAATATACAAAATATGCAGCATTTATATCTGTACCTATATATGCAAAACTCCCTCCCATATAATAAAATCCGTTAAAGTAAGTTAAGCACTTTCCACCACCAGAACCTGAAGCATTTATTGTACCAGCCATATCTTGCCAGTTGTTATTGTCCCATTTTCCTATTGCACGATTTAATATTGTTGTCCCCCCGCGCTTAACACCATCGCCCAATACAAATAAAATGTCATTTTCATTGTAGATACCCATAACTGCTGTTCCCCCACCAGGGTTATAAAGAGAATCCTCACAAATAAAATAATCCAATGTTTGGGCGCTCCCACCCAAAGCAAAACCAATGAAAAATATGGCAAGAATTTTCTTCATAGATAAACAAAGATAGGGGATAATTGGGTGGGAATCAAGAGGGGGCAATTTATTGGGTTAAATATTCCTATTTAACTTATAGGAATTGCAATTTTTTAATAAACGATTCTATGTTTTTGAAAACTGAATTTTTTGCCGGTTCGACCCAAAATCATTATTCTTCTGTTTTTGATTTTTCGGCTAATTGAAAGAATTCTTCCAATTTTTTCTCAAGCAGATTTTTATCTATAAGTTCTGTTTCATATTTTGCAATCATCGCCGGGGACATACTTCTGCTAAGAGCATATTCAACAACTTTTGAATCTTTGCTTTTACACAAAATAACTCCAACACTTGGCTTTTCATGTTCTTTTTTTATGTCTCTATCTAAGGATTCAAGGTAGAACTCCATTTTGCCGAGGTATTCCGGTTTAAAATCAGTGATTTTTAGATCAAATGCTACCAAACACTGCAAATCTCTGTGGTAAAATAACAAATCAACGAAAAAGTCCTTTGTCCCAACCTGAACCCTATACTCTTCTCCGACAAATGAAAAGTCTTTTCCAAATTCTAATAAGAAAGTCTTTAGGTTTTGAATAATTGATTTCCGTAAATCCTTTTCGGAAAATGGCTTTGGAAGGGACAGAAAATCAAGTATGTAATTGTCTCTGAACGCATCGATTGATTTGGGATGTATTTCTCTCAGCACTGATGAGATTTTTCTGTCAGAGATGATTAATCGTTCAAATAAACCACTGTCGATTTGACGTTCCAACTCTCTTGAAGTATATTTTTCTTTAGCAGTCAGTTTTAAATAAAACTCCCTTTCTTCATTTGTTTTTGCTTTTGAAAAAATCATCAAATTATTTGTCCAGCTAATTTCTCTCAGCAGTGATGAGAGTTTTGGGGTATCAACATAAGTCTCATAAAACTGTTTCATTCTCCATAAATTCTGAGAGGAAAACCCTCTTGTTTCAGGTGCGTTTTTATTAATGTAATCAGACAGATTTGCAACAATACGATTGCCCCAATCAGAATTATTTACCTTATCACTGATATATTTTCCTATATTCCAATATAGCCCAATTAATTCACTATTCACGGCAAGTACTGATCTCTCTTTTGCAGCGTTAATCATCTGCAAAACATCATTAAAAGATTCAACTAATTTCATATTTCAAAAATAGTAAAAAACATTTCTGTTGAATTATTTTGTTAAACATAAAAAATCTTGTGAACACAATTCATCTGTTCGCATCTGATTTCTATCGGATTACTGCCCTATTAAAAATGTAAACCGACAGTCTTCTTAAAGATATATTAAATCCCCTCCTTTGATGTCTTTTCAAAATTTCGTACTTTTACATCATTATACGATTCAACCTGTTTACTATGAACCGCTTTAAACTTACACTTGTTTTTTTGACAGTTTTGTCATTTGCATTTGGCCAAAATGCACGATTTCCTTATGCCGCTGAGGAGGATGGCTATTTTACCGGACTGTCCCAATCAATGAACGGATTGGTTTTTACCGATAACTATGCTTCTAAACTTTATATGCTGCAAAACGGTGCTCTGAAAAAAATCACCGCCTCTGCCGGCTGCGGAAGGTATTACGAAATGAGTCCGGATGGCAAAATGCTCGGCTTCAAGAAAATTACCGAAACGGGTATGCAAATCCCTACTGTTTTTGATTTCCTAACCAACAAACTGGTCGAACTCCACGCTCCCGCCGAAAAATGTGGCCAGGTGAGTTTTTCTGCTGATGGCCATATGGCTTTTACCGTCGAAAATACTCTTTTTGTGAAAAGCCAAAGCGAAACCAAAACCTACGATCTGGGCTGCTACGTGAACATTGTCAAAATTTCATCCGACGGAAATTACGTTTCCTATGCCGATAACAACAACCAAATCCATATCCTGTTCTTTGATATCATGGAAGACAGAATCATCACATCAGGTGACCAAAATTATGCCTATCCCCAGTTTTCTGCCAACGGAAGCCACCTGCTTTATCAGGGCGATCACATCTATGTTTATGATTTGTTGTATCAGCAGACCTACGATTTGGGTCCCGGACTGGCTCCCAAATTCTCTGCCGATGAGGATTTTGTTATCTTCCACAAAATCATTTCCAACGAACAGACTTTCATCGGTTCCGACCTTTTCGTTAAAAAATTCGACAACAGCTTCGAAAAACAATTGACTTTTACTCCGGATGTTTATGAAATGGGTGCAAATTTTATCGGCTGGAATAAAATTGCCTGGCATACCTATTCAGGCAAACAAATTGTTTCATCCTTTTATGACAAAAACAGCTGGGAACTCAATCCGGTTGTTGAATATGCACATTCCGGCAAAATTGAAATTGAATTTTACGACTCAAAAAATTATTACCACAATGCATCAAAAGGCGTTGTTCAATTAGGTCCGGCCCCATACGTGAATCAGGTGTATGATACGCCCGACTGGCACAATGGTCACGGTTCATGCAAGCCCACCACAGCGGTGATGGCTGCTGCTTTTTACAACCGTCTGCCCGAATGGCCAACCATCACCAACAACGAGAGTGCAACCCATTACAACAGCTACGGCTCATACGTGGCTGATAAGTACCGCTACGACGAACTATTTTTCAATGTTTATGAAGCCGCTTACAGCACCGATGCCTGGGGCGCATACGGCTACATGTGGGGCACAGGCACGCCCACGGGCAGCATGCAGGAATATCTCGAGCATCACGGAATGGTTTCGAATACCATCTGGACAAGCTCCAATTCCTACCACTACACCAAAGACGAAATTGATCTGGGTTATCCGCATCCCATCTGCTCGTACATCACCAGCGTGGGCCATGTGAAACTGGCCATTGGCTATATCGAGGGATTGCATTCCATCATGTTCAACGATCCTTACGGGAACAAAAACCTTCCGGGATATCCGAACCCTTATGGAGCCGGAGCCATTTACGACTGGCCGGGTTACAACAACGGATACGTGAACCTCGATGTGGACGGCAGTCACGGCGTCATTGCATGGTCAACACGGGCACGCAGCACGCAGCCCAATTACAGCAATTTAGTGATTGATGATGACCATTTCGGACATGGGTTTTACGTGGAAAACACGATCAGCACCCTAGGCGGCGGATACAACATCCAGCAGTATTACCGTGATCAAAACACAGGTTACAACGGACATTCGTGGTGGACAATTACCGAATCAACCGGAGTTGATATTTGTTTTGTAAACTGGACTCCCACCATCACCGAACCCGGAAATTACAAGATTGAAGTGTATATTCCGGCCACCAACGCCACCGCCACCACAGCACCTTATAAAATTTATTATTCGGGAGGAAACACCACCGTTTCAGTGAATCAAAATATTTATTCAGATCAGTGGGTAGATTTGGGAACGTACTTTTTTGATGCCGGAACCACAGGTTATGTGCATCTGGGAGATATGACAGGAATCACCGGTCAATCTTTGGCTTTTGATGCCATGAGATGGACAAAAATCACCTCGCCCGTATCTTTAACAGCCACAAATATTTCATGTTTCGGACAGAATGACGGAAGCATTTCAGCAGGATTAGCCGGAGGAACACCTCCCATCTCCTATTTATGGAATAATGCGGCCACGAGTTCATCAATAACCGGACTGGAACCCGGAGTTTACACTGTAACGGTTACCGATGCCGTTGATTCGTATATTGCTTCAACAACCATTTCAGAACCAGCGGAAATCAATGCAAACGTATCAGTCACTCCGCCCACAGCCCCCGGCCTATCTGACGGATCGGCTCAGGTTTCTGTAACAGGCGGAGTTCCGGCTTATACTTATTTATGGACACCCGGAGGATTGGGAACCGATACCCAAACCGGACTACCAGCCGGAACATACAGCGTTTTGATTCAGGATGTAAACGGATGCGAAAAAGAAATAAATTTCACTGTTTCTGATCCAACTTGTTTGATACCTACCGGATTAACAACCACCGCCATCACACAATCTGAAGCCACACTAAACTGGAACGCAATTTCAGGCGCTTTGGGTTATGCAGTTAAAGTTACCGAAGAAGGATGGCCAATATCCTGGGAATATTTTTCTGCGGATAACAGTCTGAACATCTCAGGATTATGTTTGGGAACCGATTATACATGGGAAGTGGCCACCATTTGCGACAACGATTCATCTGTCTGGGTCAGCTCGACATTCACCACTTCTGCAACACTTTCGAACTACGGCAGCACCGATTGTTCGGGAATTTTCACCGATGCAGGCGGAAGCACCCACCATTATGGCAATTCACAGGATTTTGTTTTCACTCTGACACCAACCGGAGCTACAGAAATCACCATGATTTTTGATGCTTTCGATCTGGAACCGGGTAGCGGAGCCACCTGCGATTACGATTATCTTAAAATTTATGATGGGCCAAGCACCTCATCCACTTTGTTGGGAACCTATTGCAATACCACCGGTTCGCCCGGCACAATATTGTCTTCGGGTGGCAGTCTGACTTTCCAGTTTCACTCCGATGGCTCAACTGTTCGTCCGGGCTGGGTTGCCCGATGGATGAGTGACGGAACCGGTTGCGGAAATCCTGCTACTCTGGTTGATGAGCCCGCGACCGAATGGCAAACCGAAGATTTTTCAGCCACCTTCACCGATACCGATGTCAATTCCTACGGATTAAACCAACGTTTCTATCAGGTACTCGATTTCAACGGAACCAGCTGGTGGAGCAATACCGACAAGGGATTTCTTGCTGATGATTTTTCCTCAACACTTAATCCGGAGTGGGTAAGCAGTTCGGGGACATGGTCTGTGACCGGAGGAAATTTATATCAATCAAATCAGTCAGTGAGCAACACCAATCTGTACATTCCCATTGAGCAAAGCAATGAATATGCCTATTTATATCAGTTTAAAATGCAGATCATCGGCGGAGATGCCACACGACGCGCCGGACTGCATATTTTCTGCGACGATCCAACCTTGACCGAGCGGGGCAATTCATATCTGGCATGGTTCAGGATTGCCGAGGGGGAAATGCAGCTCTGGAAAAACGTGGACAATGTAGATTATCTGGAAACAACCGGAACAGTTCCTCTTGCTAACGGCACCTGGTACGATGTGAAAATGCTTTTCAATCCCGATTCACTTTACGGAGAATTTACTGTTTTTGTAAACGACCAGAAAATTGTTTCGTGGGTTGATCACAATCCGCACACCACCGCCAACAGCATCTCCCTGCGCACCCGCTTGTGCTCTGCCTATTTCGACGACATCAAAGTATACAAATCAAGACCGGGAACAAAATGGATTGAAATCGGCAGTTCAACAGACGACATCCGCTATCAAAACCCAAATCCTGCAACACCCTCAGCCGTACTGTCCACCCTAGTGGTGGACAATTTCGACAGATTCTCTGTCGAAATGAATCATCCCTTCAACATCGATTGGACACCACCTGCCAGTATCACCACCATCAACGACGGATTGACCGCCGATGAAGACCTCACGTCCTCAACCAATGAGCTTTCGGCCAACTGGACGGGATCAACAGATGTGAATTCGGACATTGCAGATTACTGGTACGCCATTGGCACCACATCAGGAGGAAATGATCTGGTTGATTGGACATCCAATGGAACAACCACCAATTTTACAGCAACCGGATTATCGTTGGTAAACGGACAAACCTATTACATCTCGGTAAAAGCAGAAAACGGGGCCGGTTTGTATTCGGGAGTTACCACCTCAGATGGCATTACAGCAGAATACTCGGTGGTTTCCGCTTCATTTTCAACCCCCTTTACAGACATATGCGAAGATTCAGAAATTGACTTTCTCAACAATTCATCCAATGCCGATTCCTATTTATGGATCTTTGAAGGAGGAACACCGGCGACCACAACCGACCCCGAACCAACGGTTACATGGGCAGAACCGGGAGATTATGATGTTACATTGATTGCATACCACGGCATAGACAGTGACACCCTGACCATTGAAAATTATGTGATTATGCATGCCGCTCCGGTTGCGGGGTTTACTGTGAATTCTGACACTTTATATATACCCGGGGCAACAGCCACCTTTACAAACACCTCAGAAAACGCCAACCTTTTTCACTGGCATTTCGGAAATGGTGATTCCTCAAATGATATTAATCCATACTGTATCTATGATGCCGAGGGGGTTTATACCATAACGCTGGTATCCTGGAACAGCTATTGTGATCCTGACACGCTGGTAATGGAAGATTACATTGTCGTGTTGAACTCCATCAGCATAACCGAAACAGCAGCAAATTCAGCTCTTACCGTATATCCCAATCCCGGAAACGGGGAGTTTGTGGTTGAGATGAAGGGTATTGAAGCAAGCAGGTTGGAAATTACCGACCTCACCGGAAAAACCATTAAAACAATATTAATCCCAAATCCACAGCAACAATTAAAAGTTGATCTAAGCAAAGCCGAAAAAGGAATTTACTTTTTCAAGATATACACAAGGGATGAAGGTTATTTTGTAAAGAAGATTCTATTGGTAGAATAATATTTATTTTGCCGCTAATGCGCTAATTTTATTTTATTCGCGCATTAGCGGCAAAATAAAAATCTTATCATATTATCATTCAACTGTTTAGCCGGTAATAACCCGGTAATAAGTTGGTAAAAACTTCTATCTAATTCATAAATATTTTTTTAAAATCCTTATTTATTTTTACAAAAAAAATTTATGAACGAGAAAGTAAAAGTTGCAAGTTTATCTGTTATCTCAAATACTTTTCTGATAATCATAAAATTATTAGTTGGGATTTTAACAGGATCGGTGAGTATTATTTCAGAAGCCATTCACTCATCAATGGACCTGGCAGCAGCAATTATAGCTTTTTTCTCAGTAAAAGTTTCAGATACTCCTCCAGATAAAAAGCATCCTTACGGTCATGGAAAAATTGAAAACATATCCGGAGTAATTGAAGCCATTTTAATTTTTATTGCCTCCATCTGGATTATTTATGAAGCAATAAATAAAATACAATCTGATGAAAAAATTGAGTCTCTTGGACTTGGTTCATTGGTCATGCTTGTTTCGGCAGTTGTAAATATTCTTGTTTCACGTCAATTGTACAAAGTTGCCAAAAAAACAAAATCTGTTGCTTTGGAAGCCGATGCCCTTCACCTTAAAGCAGATGTTTTTACTTCTTTGGGTGTGGCATTGGGTTTGGGTTTGATATGGCTTACCGGTTATCAGATTCTTGACCCCATTGTGGCAATTCTGGTGGCCATCTTTATTTTATATGAAGCATATCAATTGCTTAAAAAGGCATTCAGTCCATTGTTAGATGCGGCCATGGATGAAAATGATTTAAAAATGATTCATGATTATTTCAAAATAAAGAAAATAAAAATCCACGATTTGCGTACAAGAAAAGCCGGAAAATATTCATTTGCCGAATTGCATATGGTAATGCCCGCAAACAAATCTCTGGCTGAAGTACATGATGTTTGCGATGAAGTTGAAAAAGAACTTGAGAAAATTATTTCGGATTTTCATTTGACCATTCACCCGGAGCCTGAGGGGTGATTTAATTAAAAGAATTTTACCGCAGAGAAGCGCAGAGAGTATTAATAAATTATCTGCCTCTGCGCCTCCTTTGCTCTTCTCTGCGCTAAAAAAATCAATACAACACCTCACAAATACACCTGAACCCAATATCACAACTGGGCTTTTCATATTTTCCATCCACATCAATGCGAAGATGGTAACCCGGGGTTTTCCATGAACCGCCTTTGGTGATGCCTTTGTTTGATATCATTTCGGCAACATTGCCAGACATATTATATATTCCGTATTCGTTTGGCTTATAACTATCAACCGGAGCTGTGATGTCAGCATTATCAGAGATATAAACCTGTCGCTCATCAACAACCTCATAATCTTTTATGGTGTCGTTATACTGAATGTTCTCATCACCAATTACCTTAAAGTTGGCTTCAAAACAGCCACGGTAATCCCTGAGGTACGGACCTCCCCACGGATAAAATGAATTCTCCAGTCCTCCTTTAGCCGCATACTCCCACTCCTCCTTTGAAGGAAGACGATACCTGACCTTTTGATTTTTTGCAAGCATTGAGTCAAGTGCCTGACGGTTTTTTACATCACTGTAATATTCATAACTGATCTTCTTATCCCTGATCATGTACCACTCATTAACCCTGTCTGAACGCCATTTGCAGTATGCTTCCACCTGTTCGTATGAAACTCCAACCATCGGGTAATTGGCATAAGCAGGATGCCGAAAGTAATAATCCACATAAGGTTCACAGTAAGCCAGTTTATCCCTCCAGACAAGCGTATCGGGCAGCGCAATTTTATATTCGGCGCTTTCTTCACCGTGAACTTTTTTTAGCCAAAACAAATACTCCCTGTAGTCCATGTTCCTTGACTCTGTTCTGTCAATAAATAAACTGTCCTTTAGCCACACGGTGCCCGGAGGAGCATCTTTGTTTTTCTTTTTCCTGATTTTTTCGGGTTTGTCTGCTGCAAATGATGCCAGCGAAATTGCGATTAAGATAAAAAGTAATGCTTTCATGGGATATTTTTATTGAAGAAATGCAAATGTGAAAGATAAAGTTGCTTAAAGCGCAAAATTTTACACCAAAATTCTTTTGGTGTCCTGACAAGCTCCCCTCCTCGGAGGGGTTGGGGGTGGGTCTCCCCGGGCAACTCCCGAAGGGAATTACCCACCCCTAACCCCTCCTTGGAGGGGAAGTCCACCCCCTGCCCCTCCGGAGGAGGGGAGCTTATTACGGTAGTAATTATTTATGTGAGTTTGTTACTGTCCCGAATAAGTATGAACCGAGTTTTCGGCCACTGACAGATAATTAATTCCGAGCCAGCATATCAGCAGCACCACAAAGGCAAGTGCAATAATCCAGAGCGCTGAGGTGGTTTTTTGCGGATGCCTGTATCTGAAATGGATGTAAATCAGATAGCTCAGCCAGGTAAGCATGGCCCATGTTTCCTTTGGATCCCAGGTCCAGTAATGTCCCCATGCCTCTTTGGCCCACAGGGCTCCGAATACCAATCCCAAAGTAAGAAAGGCAAAACCGGTGAAGATAATGTTATCTGATATTTTTAAGGACTCAGGTTTTGGCTGACGGTAATACTGAAAATATAATCCCCGCGCCGCCACATACGATGACGCTCCAAGCAAGGCATAAGAAATCATGTAAACAATTACGTGCGGAACAAACCAGGGACTTTGCAAGGCCGGCATCAGGGTTTTATCAAAATTTTCGGGTTTTGTAATGTTTATCACCAGAAAAACCGATGCCATAAACAGTGAATAGTACAAAAACCATTTATAACCATGCCTGAGATAAATGGCTATTCCGACAACCGGCAGCAAAACAGCATACCACAAACGGGTTTCGCCTAAGATTCTCAGTGGCGGACGTTCAAGGTTAATCCAAAGGATAACAAGATAGGCGATCAACAAAAGTGCGCCTGCAAATACCATGATGTTGCCCGAAATAGTCAATATATTGCCCTTTTTTCCGAAAACTATAAAAAGACAACCTGCCAGCCACAAAATCATTGTGACGTATGCAACAATATTAAAACTGATCATTTCCATTATTCTGTCTTTTTTCTGTTTCCTGTCCAAAACATATAGAAAGCTCCTGCCATAAGCATAAATATTCCGGTGTAAACAACCGGCAGCCACGGATCTTTGATCAGTTCGATCACTGAAATATCGGACCAGTCACCCATGTCGTGGTTGTAATCGTATTGATAGATTTTCCAGCCGTTAACGGTAACCGGACTGTTTACTGCAATTTCGGTTTCAAAGACTTCTTCATCTTCGGTGTAGATCTTAACTTCCGAAACAAAGCTCTTCGGAGCAGGCCGGTCCATAACCAGCAGTTCATTTCCTCCAAGATCAAGGAAATTTCCCGGGAACCTGAAACTGCCGCAACTGATCCATCCTTCAAGTTTTTTATCATCTTTTTTTGCTGTTACATAGGCAGCCGGAGCAGCGCCCACATCATAAACCTTATGGAATTTATCACCAACACCCACACCAAATTCAATAAAATCAACAACTTCAACTTCCCATCCCAGAATATTTCCCCTGGCTCCCATTTCAAGTGAAAAAACATTTTTGAGATTCAGGATATCGCCGCTTTCCCTGTCAACAATAAAAGCTTTGGGAGGGTAACTTTCCATTTTAAAATCAATAAGCTGAATGGCTAATCCCATGTCATCCAACATGTTTCCCTGCTGGTCGGTTCCGACAAAAACCGGTTCGCGGTCATTGATTTCCATGCTGACTCTCTGAATATCACCGGCACCCAGCGATGCGGCTGCAATGGTTATCCACAGACCGAGGTGATTGAGCATGAACCCTATGTTTTTTGTCTTAAAAGGAATAATTCTTTTCAAAGTAACCATACCCAGGGTGACCAGAAAATACATCTGTGCAAACAAAAATGCCTGAGAACTTGTGAGATGCGACAGCCCTGTGCGGTTTAAAAACTCAGATGACTCTTCGGGATTTTGCCTGATAAAGCCCATGAGCAAAACAAGAAATGCATAGGCTGAAATTGCTGAAATGGCCGCCGGGACTGATGCAATCCACTTCACAAACTCATGTTTTCTGAAAAAAAGATGGGTAATCAAAAGGAGTAGAATGATGACTCCGCCCGTAACCAGGTTCTCCGGAAAAGTAATCGCTTTTACCTCTTTGTCAATGACATAACCAATGGCAAATCCGGCAATCACCAGTGCAATGGCAATGAGGAAACCTTCCCGGTAACTCCAGGGATACTGCCAGAATTGTCGTTTTTTATTAATTGTTGTCAATTTTCTATTTTATTATATTTCCACCCCAAAGCTCATTCAGAAAATAAGCCCAGGGCATAATTTCAACATTCTCAATTTTCCTGTAATATTCGTCATTGCTGACCACGATGAGCCGTTTTACATTGTATTCCGATCCAAATTGTTTCAATCCCTTGATATGTCTGGAATTGACCATTTCATTTGCTTTTACTTCAATGGCAATTTCATGATCGCCCAAAACAAAATCAACCTCAATTTGAGTGGCTGTTCTCCAGTAACTCAGGCTATAATTCAAATCAGAATAGTTGCTATGCGCGTATAATTCCAGATAAATAAAATGCTCAAAGGCACTGCCAAATTGCTCACTTTTTTTCTCAATATGATTTCTTTTCAAAAGATAATTAGCAACACCAATATCAAAATAATAAAACTTTGGGGCAGCTATTACCCGTCGTTTGGCTTTTTTTGTAAATGCAGGTAAAAAGCGTCCGGTCATTGTGTCCTCAAGAATCTGAAAATAATCCTTAACTGTTACTGAACTCACTCCGCAATCGGCTGCAATATTGGAATAGTTGACTATTTCACCGTTTGAAAAGGCAGCACTTTCAAGAAACCTGGTAAAAGCAGCAATATTTCTTAGCGAAGCTTCAGCAATAATTTCATCCCTGAGGTAAGAACCAATATATGCAGCAATTAATTTTTTTGGTTTTTCAGCCAAATAATGCCTCGGCAACAAACCTGAATTCAGCGCTTTCATCAGGTCAAAATTGTCAATTTCTGGAAAAACCAGAGGATACAATTCATAGCGCAATGCCCTTCCTCCTAACAGATTATGTCCGGAACGTACGATTTTTCTGGGACTTGAACCACTAAGGATAAACCTTACCTGAGTATTCGTTATAAGCCATTGTACTTCATTCAGAATTTCAGGTATCCTTTGCACTTCATCAATAATAACAGGTTTGTCGGGCAATTTGGCCGTGATAATCTGCCTTAATAAATCGGGGTTCTGACTAAACTTCAAAAATTCGGAATTGAGCAGCAAGTTGATGTAAAGTGAATTTGGGTATAAAGTCTTAAGCAAAGTGGTTTTTCCTGTTTGTCTGGCTCCCCAAAAAAACAAGGTTTCCTTTCCTGATCCTTCAAAGATTTGTTTTCTTACAAACATGCAAATTTAAAGTTGTATTTTAAATATACCATGCAAATTTAAAGTATAAGTTTAAAATAACCAAAATTATTCTATGCTTATTTCGTATTATCCCGGAAAATAACCTTGTCACATCATTAAAGCCTTTTAACACCCCACTTTGCTTCGCGGGCTTTAGCTTTTTCAAGCCATTTAGGAACGGTATTTTTAATAAAGGTTTGTTTTCCTTCATTAAGCTTTTTCATATCCAGTCCGATAAACTCCTGAGCTTTGGCTTTGGTGGTGATATCGGGGTATGGTACTTCTCCTTCTACACCAAGTTTAGCTAAAACACGGGCAAGTTTTATTCTGGCTTCCTGTGCAAAATTGATTCCGTTCGCAATAATCCTGCTGGTTTCAACAGGTGAATGGAATGAGTTGCCATGTCCGGCAGCCGCAAAGTCCCATCTCCACTGTGCTCTGCGAATATCGTTAAGGATATCTTTCATTTGTTCTTCGGTGGCGCCTTTGTCCCAGGCGGTTTTTGCCTCAACATGGGCACGCACAAGCAGTTCTTCAAGCTTGTCGCGGTTCTGAATTATCTTATCCTGACGTTCATAAACATTTTTAATCAGTTTATCGGTTTCCTCGCGATGACAAACCTGGCATGAATTGGCAACGTTATTCAGGGGCGACATGATTTTATGATTGGTGTATTTTACGCCTCCCTCGGTTCTGTAAGGCATGTGGCAATCAGCGCAGGCAACTCCGCGATCAGCATGAACTCCGGTAAAAAACATCTCATAATCGGGATGTTGGGCTTTAAGCATGGGGGCGCGGCTGAGTGCATGCGTCCAGTCAGAAAACTGTATGGTATCGTAATATTTTTCCATGTCATCGCAGGTCATTCCGTCTTTCCATGGGAATGTCAGGTAAGCAGCGCCTTCATATTTCTTTTTGTCAAAATAATATTCAACATGGCATTGGGCACAAACCAGTGAGCGCATTTCCTGATGGCTGGCTTTGGTCACATCTTTTCCTCTTTTCTTGAATGCTTCAATCAGGGCCGGACGGGTAATTCTGAGGTTCATGCTAACAGGATCATGGCAATCGGCACAGCCAATAGGGTTAATGATTTCCTCTCCCCATTTTGACCATTTTCCACTATAAAATTCGGCAATTCCTTCTTCAGAACCCATTTTCTGCTGAAGTTCATGCATCAAACGTGGTACATCCGGTGATTTACAAGTCCAGCAGGTAGCCACCATCGGTTCTTCGGCATCTACTCCGGGAGCGCCTGTCCTTAGAGAGTTATAAACATCAGTTACGGCATAATAATGCCCGCGGCTTTGGTTGTAGTCTTTTGAAAAACCATATCCTGCCCATAAAACAACAAGTTTGGGATCAATCTCCAGCATATCAATCATTTTATTGCCATTATACTTGCTGCCATATGTTGTATCGGCAGTTTCATAGTATGACTGGAATTCACGCGGAAAGTTTTCGCCCCAGATTTCATTTCTCGGTTCAAACTCGGAAAGCTCAACCTGAGGTGTATAGGCAAAAACAGCTTCTGCCCTTCTTTCCATGATTGTTGAAGCAAGAAGACCGAGGAAAAAAACCACGATCATGGTAACAAAAAACAGTACCCATCCTAACCAGGGTCTCCTTTTCACTTGTTCATTAATGGACTTCATATATTACAGTTTTAATTATTCAACAAGACTTTTTAACCAATCCGGAACCGGACTTTCAGGAACCGGAACCCTTGCCCATGGCACACTAGACAAACTACTGACACGGCCATGTGGCGTTTCGCGGTGACACTCCCAGCAATATCTGTCACCGGTATTTACCTGATACATACCTTTAGTTTGTGATATGAGTTTTGATCTGTCAAAAAGATCAGAATGGCAACGGATGCAGTTTTCCTGGACAACTTTTTTCCCATCCTCTCCGATAAAAATTACTTCGCGTTCGGCTCTTAAAGTAAAAAGAGTCGCATGACGCATCCCATCCTTTGCCTTAAAAAAATACTTTCTGAAAACATTATCATGCGGCACATGGCAATCGTTGCAAACAGCCACTTCGCGGTGTGCACTGTGACTCCATGTGGCATATTGCGGTGCCATAATGTGGCAGTTCACGCAGACCTCCGGATCATCAGACATATAGGTCCATGCCTTGGAAATATACACCGAATAGGCACCCATACCACAGAAAACCCCGAATAGTATTACGACTGGAATTCTCCAGTTTCCGGGAGGTGTAATAAATTTGATTATCCGCTTAATCATGAATAAAAGAAATTCTTGTCTTTTTTTGCTAAATTAAAGAATAATTTCATACCAAAAACTCTTTTATTATTAAAAATACTTCTGCCGATCAATTTATATTGATTCAAAATAAGTTATAACAGACGGGCAGCTGATTGAGGTTTTGGTGCTTTCACAACAAGAATCCTTGCCGGTTTATCAGACTCATTATAAAGGCAATGAACGATATCTTTCGGACTTTCAACCAAACAGTTTGACTGGACCCTGGTTTTTTCATTTCCAACCATAACGTGCGGAGTTCCTTCCAGAATAAAGAAGAATACATCAACCGGGGTAATGTGTGGCTTCAGGGCTTCGCCGGGCTTGAGGGTAATTTGTACTGCCTGAGCAGTTTCTTTGTCATAAAGCATTCTTACATCTACTCCATGCGGAGTTTGTTTTATTTCCAGATCATTTGGGTTTACAATTTTCATAAAATAATTTTTTAATAAAATAAAAGGTCACGCCGAAGCGTGACCCTACATGTTTATGCCATAAACATTTCAATATCTTTTGCCGGTTCGGTAATTCCGGCTATTCCGAAGTTATTTACAAGAACGTTGGCTACATTGGGTGATAAAAATCCGGGCAATGTGGGGCCTAAATGGATGTTTTTCACTCCAAGATGAAGCAGAGCCAAAAGAACTATTACAGCTTTCTGCTCATACCATGCAATATTGTATGCAATTGGCAATTCGTTGATATCATTCAGTTTGAAAACATCTTTTAAAGTCAATGCAATTACAGCAAGTGAATAAGAATCGTTGCACTGTCCGGCATCCAGAACGCGTGGAATTCCTCCGATATCGCCAAGCTCCAGTTTATTATAACGGTATTTTGCACATCCTGCGGTCAGAATTACAGTGTCTTTCGGGAGCTGGCCTGCAAACTGAGTGTAATAATCTCTGTCTTTCATACGGCCATCGCAGCCTGCCATCACAAAGAATTTTTTGATCGCGCCTGATTTCACAGCATCAACAACTTTATCTGCCAAAGCAATTACCTGATTGTGCGCAAATCCGCCAACAATTTTTCCGGTTTCAATTTCAGTAGGAGATGCACATTTTTTTGCATGTTCGATGATTGCAGAAAAATCTTTTTTGCCGTTGGCATCTTCTGAAATATGAATGGCACCGGGAAGTCCGGATGAACCTGTGGTGTAAATCCTGTCTTTATATGTTGCATTGCTGTGCGGAGGAACAATACAGTTGGTTGTAAAGAGGATCGGACCGTTAAAAGTTTCAAATTCCTCGCGCTGTTTCCACCATGCATTTCCATAGTTGCCAACAAAATGCTTGTATTTTTTGAAAGCGGGATAGTAATGGGCAGGCAGCATTTCGCTGTGGGTATAAACATCAACACCTGTTCCATCGGTTTGCTGAAGCAGTCTTTCCATGTCTTTAAGATCATGACCGGATATTAAAATAGCCGGATTGTTTTTTACTCCGATATTTACTTCAGTAATTTCGGGGTTTCCGTAAGTCTCTGTATTAGCTTTATCAAGCAATGCCATTACATTTACACCGTGCTTTCCGCATTCCAGAACCATTCCCACCAGCTCGTCAACACTCAGGTCTTTTGTGGTAGCGGCCAAACCGCGGTGCATGAATTCAAACACATCATTGTTTTTATAACCAAGGTTTGAAGCATGTTCAGCATAAGCTGCCATACCTTTTATACCGTAAGTTAAAAGTTCTTTTAACGATCGGATATCTTCATTTTCAATTGATAAAACACCAACCAGCTGACTTTTTCTTTCAAATTCAGTTTCATCGGCCTGCCATGAAGTACATGAATGGAGGTTTGCCGGAATAGAAACTTTTCTTTCTTCAAGCGTTTTTTTCAGTTCTGCCCTGACTCCAAAACCCTCTTTTATTTTTTTAATAATGGCATTTTTATCAAAATTCGCATTGGTAATGGTTGTAAACATGGCTTCAAAAACATATTTATCGGCCTTTTCACTGATTACATCATTTTTTCTTCCCAGATCGGCATAAACAGATACACCTTTGGCAACAAACACCAGCAGATCCTGCATATTGGCCACATCTTCCTTTTTACCGCATACACCGGCTATTGTACAACCTGTGCCTTTTGCAGTTTCCTGACATTGATAACAAAACATACTCATTTTTTTCTATTTTTAATTATTAATTTTTTCACTTATAATCTATAATTCATAACTTATAATTAATCACATCCAATCCTCTTCCAGTATTTCCCCCTGAATTCCAATCACAATTCCTTTAACCGGGACTTTTCTAGTGCACTGGCTCAGGGCTGACCTGACAATTTGCAACAGACCGCCGCAACAAGGAACTTCCATAATTACAACAGTGATGGTATTGACTTTAGCCTCATCGACCATTTTTCTGATTTTTTCCACATAGATATCCTGTCCCTGATCAAGTTTCGGGCAAGCGATAACCAAAGATTTTCCTTTCATAAAACGATTATGAAAATCGCCATAGGCAAATGCAGTGCAATCAGCAGCAATTACAACATCCTTGTTCTGGAAGAAATTGGCTGCCGGATTAATCAGATGAAGCTGTACCGGCCAGTGGGTTAGCTGTGAGCCAACCTCATGATGATGACCTGCATGTTCATGCTTGTGCTCAAAGCTCATGGGTTTGGAACCCGGACAGCCGCCCGAATGGCAACCACCACCTTCTTCTTTTTTATGCATTTCGGCAACAACTTCGCTCACATCAAAACCAAGTTTTTCTTTGTTTGCCTGAAGGTATCCCATTCCCTCTTTCATAAAACCATGTTCATTATGGTCTCTTAAATGTTTAAGGTGCGCAATTACAGTATTTTTTCCTTTTGAAACCATTTCGGCCATCACTTTTACCTCATCATAAGCTTCAGCTTCACGTTTCTCAATGGTTATGGCTCCCTGAGGACAATGTCCTATGCAGGCGCCCAATCCGTCGCACATCAAATCACTGATTAAAACAGCTTTGCCGTCAATGATCTGCAGCGCTCCTTCGTGGCAGTTCGGCACACACTTTCCGCATCCGTCACAAAGCTCATCGTTTATTTTTACTATTTCGCGTTCCATGATTTTCAATTTTAAATTACAATACAAATTTAGGTACTATATTACCTGTTTTTTTGTAACATATGTTACAATTTCGTATCTTTGATGAAAAAAAATGTTTGAGAAAGTCCAGTTATGTCCGGTGATGAGGGGTGTGCCCTTAAATGAGCTTGAAATTCTTTTTAAATCAATGCATTTTAATATACATCAGTATGATACCAACCAAATGGTTATCGAGAGTAGTGCCGACTGCAATTCACTGATGATTCTGATTGAAGGAGAAGTGCGGGGGGAGATGCCCGACCAGGCAGGTAAAACGGTAAAAATTGAGGATATTGCGGCTCCCCGGCCCATTGCTCCAGCATTTTTATTTGGCCAAAACAACAAATGTCCGGTAAATGTAATTGCCAATATACCCACCCGGGTTTTATTTATCCCACGAAATGAATTTTTAAAGCTATTGCAACAAAACACCACTATTTTAACAAATTACCTTAATATAATTTCCAGCCGTTCGCAATTTCTATCGGGAAAAATTAAATTTTTAAGTTTTAAAACCCTGCGGGAAAAAATTGCGCAATATATATATGAATTATCCGGGGATAACCTTAAAACAATTTTTACAGGAAAATCACAGGAAGAACTAGCTGAGTTTTTCGGTGTGGCAAGACCATCACTTTCGCGCACTTTAAAAGAAATGGAAAACGAAGGGATTTTAAAAACAGAAAGAAAATATATTACAATTCTGGATCGCCAAAAACTCAGCCGCCTTATTAGTTAAATATTATGGTAGTTTAATCGCAAAAACTCAATTATTTAATATAGTCGGCTACTGTCTTGCTATTGAGAAAATCTCTGAATTCGATGGTCATCTGATTTGCCTTGTTTTCGAGCAAGCATTTTCCAAAAGCACAGATAGGCTTATCAAGCGGACATTCAGTAATTTCAATTTTGCCTTCAATAGTTTCATATAATTCAAGCAAAGTTATTTCAGCTGGTTTCTTTTTAAGGCTGAATCCACCGGTCGGACCACGATGCGAATACAAATATCCAACTTTTACCAAACGCTGCAGTACTTTGGCAACATGGTGACGTGAGGTGGCGGTCGCTTCTGCAATATTGGTGACGTTTATCATGCCTTCGGACCTGGCTATCAATACAATTCCGTGCAATGCAATGGAAGCGGCTTCAGATAAGGTTACTACTTTTGACATTAATCCGATGTATTAAGTATTTGATTACGCAAATGTATAAATAATTTTTTTGAAATTCAATCCTTTAACTTCTTTTTACACTTAAAATATTAAAACACATTAAAATATTTATATAATTCTTCATTTTTACTAATTTTGATTGTTAAACCATGCACGGGTAAAATGAGAACTTTTTTTTATATCGCAATCTTGATTTTGGCAATAATTACTGGTTGCAACAGCAGTGATAATTCAACCAAAAAAAATAATTCCACCGAGGAAACCGACAGCGTTCCTGCCGAAATAAGGGTAATAATTGCCGACAATCAGGATTCGCTGTTTTCATTTATTGAAAATTCACGTGAAAATGACACAATTATTATAGTAGATAAGATTGAAACAAATAAACCATTGATAATTAAAAATAAAAAAAACCTTGTTATTAAGGGTGATTTTGGTTTGCTGACATGCAGAGAATGCAAAGATCAAATCATTCTTATTGACAGTTCAGAGAACATTACCATTGAAAATATGGGCATTTCCGGGGAAAACATGGATACCCTGATAACTGCATTAATAAAAATTAATTCATCCCGAAAAATAAAAATATTCAAAAACAATCTGGGTACAAACACCGAATACGCGATCAGAATTTCAAAAAATTGTGACAGTTTAAATATCTCTGAAAACAACATCCATGATTGCAATAACACAGGCATTGAGGTTTTAGCAGCAAGTACCACAATCCAAAAAAATGTGTTTTTTAATAATGGCAACGGCAAAAATGATATTCTGTTTGGAAAGAAAATCGAAGAATTATGCGTTTCCGAAGAAAATGAATTCAGGATTGTAGATCATTCTGAGTATATAGTGGAGATAGACAAAAATATCAAACAAAAAACATTAACCGAGAAACAAAGTATTGCCCCCGATGGCATTGAAAACATTTCGGGTTTTTATGAGGGCGAGGAACTTGTGTGTATTAAATATGTTTATAGCGAAGAGGATGAACAATCCGTTTCAGTGTATTTAATGAAGTCTGTTCCGCTTTATATTGTATCAGAAAACATCGTTTACAGTGAATCTTCAGAAAAGAAAACAACAAAAGATCAGTTTTATCTTTTAAAAGGAACCATTGTTAAATGGGAGCAATTTACGGATGAAAGCCCTAAAACGATGTTAATTGAAGATAATAAGTTAATTTCAAAGAAACAGAAGGAACTTAAAAACTTCATTTCTTATTATATTCATGCCCTTGACAAATTAATCGACCAAAATTAATTTCAATTTAATTTTACAAAAATTTTATTTTTCTGAACATTTTTTTACTTTTAGAAAAATAATTTTTCTATGAGCATTATCTGTGACCTACACTGTCATCCAACACTGAAGCCCTTTGGACAAACCTTTTCACAACCGCCATCGCAATCTGCAAGCAATAAAACAAATATCTGGTATTACGACAATCTCGGATCATTTGAAAAATTTATAGAGAAAACCATCACCATTGCAAAGTACACCCAATCTGATTTTACATCTTGCGCAAAAGGAAATGTAAAAATTATTGGTGCTTCATTATATGCGCCTGAAATTTCCTTTTTTGAAAACAATATACAAATTCCATGGATTGCTGAAAAAATCGGAAATTTTATTACAGATTTTGGAATCGATAGAATTGAAGAAATAACCGGAAATCAATATGATTACTACATTGATATACTTAGACAATATAATTTTCTGAAAAGTCTTGAAGGCAAACAGGTTAAAATTGGAGAGAAATTCTTCACCTACAAAATTGTTAAAAATTGGTCTGAAACACAAGCCTGTCTTAACAGCTCCGCAAACATCCTTGCAATATTTTTAACAATAGAAGGGGGCCATGCTTTTGGAGGGGGAAAAGATCCTCAACACCACCCGACTCCTGAAAAAACAATACTGGATAATGTTTCAGAATTATTAAACTGGGAACACAAGCCTTTTTATATCACATTTGCACACCACTTTTATAATGAACTTTGCGGACATTCGAAAAGCATTCCTGATTATCTGAGTATTTTACTCGATCAAAGCTATGGGTTGAACCTTGAGATGAATGAAACCGGGAAAAAAGTTGCTGAAAAGCTCATTTCCGGACCAAGCCCGATACTTATTGATGTCAAACACATGAGTATAAAAGCCAGGCAACAGTATTATGAAATTCTTGAAAAATATCCGCAACTACCCATTATTTTTAGCCATGGAGGAGTAAACGGATTAAAAAACTTTGAAGAAGCCGGAAAAGAAATTCCAAAAAGTCTTTTTAATGAAGGAAATATTTCTCTTTTTGATAATGAAATAGCCCTTATTGCCAAATCAAAAGGAATTATCGGTTTGAATCTTGACCAGCGTGTAATGAGCAGCAAATATGCCAAAAGGCAAAATTTATTCAGGATCTGTAAATCACAAAAACTCTGGCATTGGTCCGGACTAATATGGAACAATGCTGCCCATGTGGCAAAAATTCTTGACCGCGAAGGGTTACCTGCATGGGATAATATTTGCATGGGAACAGACTTTGATGGTCAAATCAATCCTGCGAATTATTTCTGGACCGAAGAATTCATGCCCCTATTCAAAGAGCAAATCATCTTACACGCAAACTCCCTGATAAAATCTAAATGTCTTTCTCAACAAAACCAACTTGATCCGGCTGAAATAGCAGAAAAAATTATGAGCAAAAATCTCATGAGTTTTTTACAAGAAAATTTTGTGTAACTTTGCTGAAAATGAACCGCTTTGAAAAGGAAACTATTAATATTGTTTTTTCTTGTTTTTTGGCTGTTGCCCTTTGCCCAGGATGAAAATCCGGACAGTCTGCAACAGATTCTTCTCGTCAGTACAGGCAATAAAAAAGTTGATATTTTAAATCGTATTGCGGTTTCCTACTCTTCAACTTCGCCCGAAAAAGCAATTGAATATTCAAATCTGGCTCTCAAAGAAGCTACTGAAAATGAATATAAAAAAGGGATTGTTGACGCCTTCAACAATATTGGTATGGCATATACTACGCTATCTCAATATGAAACTGCACTTAATTTTCACCAAAAAGCTGCAGTTGTTGCCTTTGAAATTAATGATAAAAGCTGCATTGCTTCAGCGTATTCCAATATCGGGCGTGTTTATTGGCGTTTACAGATCATGGAAAAAGCCATGGAATATTACTTTAAGTCACTAAAAATACAATATGAACTAAAGGATGATAATGCCATCGCTAAAACACTTAATAACATCGGATTGGTTTATTTTGAAGATGGCAACCTTGAAAGCGCCAAAGAATATTTTTTAGAATCTCTGGCGAAAAATACCAAATTAAAAAACGACAATCTCATTGCTGCAACATTATCTAACCTCGGAATGGTTTATACTTCGGAAAAAAAATACAATCAGGCTCTTGAGTATTACAACGAAGCAATGGAAATAATGGAAAAAAACGGGAGCTTAAACGGATTATCAACAACCGCCAATAATATTGGAGAAACATATTACAAAAAAGGTGATTTTACCAAAGCCATCGAATATACCAATAAAGGTCTTGAATATGGAAAGAAAATTGGCATAAAACGCCTGATTATGCAAAGTTATCTGGTTCTTTCTGAAATCTATGATACGCTGGGCGATTACAAATCAGCGCACAATTATTTTACATTATTTGTAAAATATGAGGATTCCCTCGACTTTGATGAAAACACAACCCTGCTGAAACAACTTGAAAACTTCAATAAAGAACTCGAAATTAACAGCATCCAAAGGGATCAAAAGCAAATGCAGGAAATAAATGAAGCCCAGACCCGTTCACGCGAAACAATCGCAATATTGCTCGGGGTTCTTTTGTTGTATGTTATTGTTCATCTTATTTTCCTCATCAGGAGCAATAAAAGGAAAAACGACCTCAATAATATTCTGGCAGAAAGAAACATTCAACTTGAAGAACTTAACCATAAGCTATTAAAATCTGAAAAAGAATTGCTGGATTCAAGCAACACTAAAGACCGGTTATTTTCAATTATCGGGCATGACCTCAGAAGTCCTTACAATATTCTGCTTGGATATTCCGAACTCCTTTACGAAGAATATGATGAACTCGATGATGAAACAAAAAAGAAATATATCGCTGAATTAAATAAATCAGCTAACATCTCTTTTCAGCTTCTTGAAAACCTGCTGCATTGGTCAAGGTTACAAACCGGAAAACCTTCCTTAAAACCTGAACTTATAAACATCACCGAAATTCTAGACAATGCTCTGGCATTGGTTTCTCTCAATGCACAAGGAAAAAATATCCGTGTAACCAACCTGGTTGACTTTAATTATCAAATAGTTGCTGACAAAAATATGGTTGCAACCATTTTTAGAAATCTGGTCTCAAATGCCGTCAAATTCACCGGAAAAGGAGGTTATGTCTATATTTCTGCAATAAGTCATCCCAAACACGACGAGTTTTCAATAAAAGACACCGGCATCGGAATGACCGAATCTGACATTGAAAAAATTTTAATGGAAACACCCGTAATAAATTTCGGCACTGCCGGTGAAAAAGGACTTGGGCTTGGACTTGAAATAACCAGGCAGTTTATAAAAATGCACCACGGTGAATTATTAATTGAAAGCGTACCTGGTCAGGGGTCTCTTTTTAAATTCACAATTCCTAAAACTGAAGGTAAATAATTATCTGGTAAGTAGCCAAACCGAAATGCTTCCTGAATTTTTTAAACTGTCTATTTTCTTTATTGCTTCATCCCTATTGTCTGAACCCATGATGGAAATTCTTATTCTGCCTTTATCGGCCTGGAGAATTACCGGAGTGAACCCCTGTTGTTTTAGTTGTGCCAAACTTTTTTCTGCACTTTCGTAATCAACAAAACTTCCGGCAATTACATGGAATTTAAAAGGTGACTCCTGTCCTGATTTGGTTTCAGGGTTTTTTAAAGATGAAACCGGTTGTACAGTTTCCTGTTCAGGAACATCAACAACAGCAACAGTATCAAGGTTCAATTCGGGGAATCCGACCTTCATCCTGATTGCCTCCAGCCCTTCATTGCTTAAAGTATCCGGTTCACTATAATATAATGCATTCTTCTTCGCAGTAATATAATCAATTGCAAATTCCAAATCCTCCGGATTATTTATTACCGTATTTACTGCCCGCTTTTCGGTAATCTCCATTCGCTTGTTACCTGTGTTAAACGGGTTTATTCCTGAAAGATTTATTGATTCAACCAAATGACTGTAAAACGGAATTATTGCAAGAGCAGCAATAATGGGAGTGGCAACTATAATCCGCCTAATTGTTTTTCCCCTGGCATTGCCGTAAATTGCCTCCTTCTTTGCCCGTTCCTTTTGCCTTCTTTTAATTGTGGGAGAAACATCAATAACCGGAAAATGGAAAGAGGATAACCCGAATGATTCAGGCAGAAAATTCATGGAATTATCAGGATTGAAAACCAATCTGTTTTCATTTGAAATATGGAAAAAACCTACTCCGGGCAAATCAAACCTACTCTTTGTCCCCAGCTCCACATAAGCATTTTCCACAAAATCAGATATGACTAAAATTGCTTCTTCATAAGTGATTCCCGAAACCCTACGGATGTAATCGGTAATTAATCCGTCATCTTCCCTAAGATGCATATTAAAAGCAACCACTTTGCATGGGGGAATCAACGAACCGTTGCCGTGAAGAACTTCGGCCGGCTTATAACTGGATATAAAACCACCAAAGCCCGGCAATATTACACAGTCATTATAATACAGTAAATCACTTAAATACTTCGAAATCTTTGGCATTCTAATATCTTTTGTCTATGCGTTCAAAAATAGGCATTTCTTACCCCCGCTTCAATTTAAGTTTTTAACATCTTAGTAACAGCCATGCCAATTTTGTTGATAATTTATCCTTGTGAAATTTGCTTTTTAATTAGAAGCTGGAAACCAAATAATAAGAGATGCCTAAACAGTAAATTATAATTCCCTGATCCTGTTTTTTACACAATTAAACACTATAATATTTGTTTATCGTTTATCTTCGCATTGAAAAATAAAATGCAATGAAAGAAATCAGAATGGTTGACCTTGCCGGTCAGTATGAAAAAATCAAACAGGAAATTGATTCCGCAATTCAAGGCGTTATTAATGCCACATCATTTGTAAAAGGACCTGAAGTTGCTTTATTTGAAAAAGAACTTGCTGCCTGGAACAATTCAAAACATTGCATTTCCTGCGCCAACGGCACCGACGCACTCCAGATTGCATTGATGGCATTGGACCTTAAACCTGGTGACGAAGTTATTACCGCTGATTTTACTTTTATCGCTACCGTTGAAGCCATCGCATTGCTCGGTCTTACCCCTGTCCTTGCAGATGTCATTCCGGGTACTTTCAACATTGACCCCGAATCCGTTAAAAAAGCCATAACTCCAAAAACAAAAGCCATAATTCCTGTTCATCTGTTCGGACAATCAGCAGACATGGACAGTATCCTTGAAATAGCCGCCAAAAACAATCTTTTTATTATCGAAGACCTCGCTCAGGCCATTGGCACCGAGTATACTTTTAAAGATTCGTCGGTTAAAAAAACAGGAACGATCGGCCACATCGGATGTACTTCCTTTTTCCCCTCAAAAAACCTGGGCTGTTTTGGCGATGGCGGCGCCATTTTCACAAACGATGACACTCTGGCAGCCAAACTGCGTTCGGTGGTCAACCACGGCATGACAGTCAGGTATTACCACGATCATGTGGGGGTAAACTCCAGACTCGACGGAATTCAGGCAGCTCTTCTCAGTGTCAAATTAAAATATCTGAACAACTACATCAGCGATAGACAGCGAGCCGCCGCCTTTTATGATGAGAAATTTAAAAATATCGGGGGACTGATAATTCCTGAAAGAACTTCCAATTCAACACATACGTTTCACCAATACACACTCAGAATCGCCCCTGAAAAACGAGATGCCATGATCGAACATCTTAAAAAACACGGCGTACCCGCAATGGTCTATTACCCCGTTCCACTTCACTTGCAAAAAGCCTATCAATCTGCCAGATACAAAGAAGGCGATTTTCCTGTTACCGAAAAACTTTGCAAATCCGTCTTTTCACTCCCAATGCACACCGAACTCGACGAAGAACAACTCACTTTTATCACTGATACAGTTATAACCGCTATCAGAAGTTTGTAAATTCAATTAATTGCTATCCGAAGTTTAGAACTTCGGATCGAATTATCACCTATTATTTACACTTCATTTACTACTCCCGTTAATTTTTTGTTAATTCTGTTAACGATCCATAAACCTCTGCACTTATGCCAAATATTGGCAGACTTATTGAGTTTTATTAATCAGTTACATATTCTTTCCGTTTTTCATAGTAATGTTTTAGGGTTAGCTAACTGCCGGGACACCAAAACCCGGCAGTTTCTTTTACCCCCCGCAGCTTCAGCGAAGAAGGATTGATTATTATTCGCAATCATAGATCATTATTTCCAACCCTCTTCTTCACCTCAATTGCAAAATAGTTTTCATCTGTCACGTATTTTAAATATCAGTAAAAAAAAATCGATTTTTTCCATGCAGCACTGTATTTTTTTTATCGTCTTTAAAACAGATTGTAACAAATTAATAACTCAATCGTCATAGAATAAACTTAAAAATTAAAGACATGAAAACAAAAATATTGACCCTCACAATTATGCTGATCTTCGCTACCGGACTTTTCAGCAATATTCCTCCTTATAAAAAATCTGCCTCAATAAAAGAAAAGAAATTCTTTAGTAGTTTTTTTCCGGTTGACCAAAAATTTGAATATTCCGGCGAAATCTTAAGGAATATCTCCATCAATACTTCAAATGGAATTTTAATAATTTCCTGTGAAAAACCCGAATCAGGTACCTTTACAATTGCCATCCTTGATGAAAACAAAAAGGAAGTCCGCCATGAAACAATCGACTGCAAAGGCAAAGACTTTACTAAAATCCTGGACCTTTCCGACTTTCCATGTAACGCTTATACCATATATATCACACAGAATAATAAGGCCTTCATTCATACGCTTATAATTTAACCGGACTTCATTTTCTGTACCACAAAAGCCGACAAAAGTCGGCTTTTTTTATTTGCTTGACACACCATTTTTCTAAAACCACACCGTTTTATTACATCTAAGTAATGTTTGTCAATAAAGTTAAGTGGCTGATCCAGAAAGTTCGCTAACTAGGCTTGCGAAGCCCCAAAAAGCGGAGTTTACTTGTGCAAATGAGCATTTTTGGGGCGAGCATAACGAAGTTAGCGGACTTTATGGACAGCCACAAAGTAAGTCAGACAAATAATTGTCAACTTGCATTCTAATTAGTATCTTTGCAAACCAAATTCTGAATTGATCCTTATGGAAGTTAAAAAAGATTACTTCGCACATGAAACAGCCGTTATTGATGAGGGCTGTGAAATTGGAAAAGGAACTAAAATATGGCACTTCAGCCATATAATGCCGGGATGTAAAATCGGTGAAAGTTGCAATATAGGTCAAAATGTTGTTGTATCACCGGGGGTAGTGCTTGGCCGAAATGTTAAAATTCAGAATAATGTTTCCATTTATACCGGTGTTATCTGCGAAGATGATGTGTTCCTTGGTCCCTCAATGGTTTTTACAAATATTACCAATCCTAGAAGTGCGGTAATCCGCCGTGACCAATACACCCAGACTTTTGTAGAAAAAGGCGCATCCATCGGTGCCAATGCCACTGTTGTTTGTGGAAACCGCATTGGAAAATATGCCCTGGTTGGAGCCGGGGCCGTTATTACCAAGGAGGTTAAACCCTTTGCCCTTGTGGTGGGAAACCCTGCCCGTCAAACCGGATGGGTCAGTGAATACGGACACAAACTGAGTTTCGGTCCCGACAATCTGGCTGTATGCCCCGAATCAAAAGAAAAATACATTCTTGAAAATAATTTTGTCAGAAAAATCTCATGAAAAACAATCCGAAAAAATTTGCGGTCATTGGCGTTGCAGGCTACATAGCTGTAAGGCACCTTAAAGCAATTAAGGAAACCGGCAATACCATGGTTGCTGCGCTTGATAAATTTGACAGCGTCGGAATAATTGACGGTTATTTTCCCGAAGCCGACTTTTTCACAGAATATGAACGATTCGATCGCCATATTGACAAACTCAGAAGGGAAGACAAAAACCCCGATTACATCAGCATTTGCTCCCCAAACTACCTGCACGATTCACACATTCGTTTTACCCTCAGAAGCAATGCCGACGCCATTTGCGAAAAACCTTTGGTCTTAAACCCCTGGAACGTTGATGCACTGGCTGAATTGGAAAACCGCTATGGCAAAAAAGTATTCAACATCCTCCAGCTCCGTTTACACCCTTCAATAATCGCTCTAAAAGAAAAAATTGACGCACTGCCAAATGATACAAAACATGATATAGACCTTACTTATATCACCAGTCGCGGAAATTGGTACCATTTTTCCTGGAAAGGTGATGTGCAAAAAGCAGGGGGAATAGCTACAAATATCGGTATACACTTTTTTGATATGCTGATCTGGATTTTCGGAGATGTGGAAAAAAATATTGTCCATCTATCCGACAATCACAGGGCTTCGGGCTACCTCGAACTGAAAAAGGCCAGGGTTAGATGGTTCCTGTCTGTTGATTTTAATGATATTCCTGCAGGAATCAGAGAAAAAGGCCAACGCACTTTCCGTTCAATAAAAATCGATACCGACGAAATAGAATTTTCAGAAGGATTTACTGATCTTCATACACTTAGCTATAAAGAAATTCTTGCAGGTAAAGGGTTCGGACTGGCTGATTCCAGGAAATCAATCGAAACAGCTTACAACATCAGAAACGACATCCCTGCCGGACTTAAGGGTGATTACCACCCATTGTGTAAAGAACTAAAATAAAAAATTTCTATATGTACCAGAAACTTTTAAACAAAGAAGCAAAACTCGCTGTTATCGGACTCGGCTATGTCGGTCTGCCTATTGCCCTTGAATTTGCAAAGAAAATGCCGGTTGTTGGATTTGATATCAAACCCGACCGCATCGAAATGATGAAAAAAAGAATTGATCCCAGCAATGAACTTACTCCTGAAGAATTTGACGGCTGCGACATTCTATTTACTGCAGATATTGAAGACCTGAAATCAGTAAATTTCTATATCGTGGCAGTGCCAACACCAATCAATGACGCAAAACTGCCCGACCTTACCCCGTTATTGAAAGCTACCGAAACTGTTTCTAAGGTGCTTAAAAAAGGTGATTATGTTGTTTATGAATCAACTGTTTATCCTGGATGTACTGAAGAAGACTGTGTACCAATTCTTGAAAAAGCAACCGGTTTAAAATATGTTCAGGATTTCAAAGTTGGGTTTTCCCCGGAAAGAATTAACCCGGGCGACAGGGAACACACACTTACTAAAATCACAAAAGTTGTTTCGGGCTGCGATGCCGAATCATGCGAAAATATTGCAAAAACTTATGAATTGGTAATTATTGCCGGTGTTCATCGAGCATCTTCCATAAAAATTGCCGAAGCAGCAAAAATTATCGAAAACACCCAAAGAGATGTGAATATTGCCCTGATGAACGAACTATCAATGATCTTCAGCAAAATGAAAATCAATACTTACGATGTTCTTGAAGCCGCAGGCACCAAATGGAATTTCCTTAAATTTTCGCCCGGATTGGTTGGCGGGCATTGCATCGGAGTTGACCCATATTATCTTACCTATAAATCAAAGAAACTTGGATACCATCCTCAGATCATTGATTCCGGAAGATCAATCAACGACTCCATGGGAAGCCACATTGCAAATGAAGTGGTGAAAAAGATTCTTGCTAAGGATAAAAACATCAAAAACTCCAAAGTCCTGGTAATGGGTGTCACTTTTAAGGAAAATGTTACCGATATCAGAAATTCCAAGGTTGTGGATGTGATCAATGAACTCAAATCATATATGGTTAGTGTTGATGTGGTTGACGCCTATGCTTCGGCCCACGAAGTAAAAGAAGAATACGGCCTGGATATAATCAGTGAACCCGGTAAAAATTACGATGCCATCATTTTGGCGGTTTCTCATGACAAATATCTGAAATTAGACGAGGAATATTTCATGTCCCTTGGCAATGCCGATACCGTTTTCGCTGATGTTAAAGGTATTTACAAAAACAAAATCAAAAAACTCACCTACTGGAGTTTATAATAATACGATGAAGAAAAAAATTCTGGTTACCGGAGGCACCGGATATATAGGCTCCCACACTGCCGTTGAGCTAATAAACAGGGGTTATGAGGTTATCATCATTGACAACCTTTCAAACAGCTCTGCAGATGTACTAAATGGCATTGAACAAATTACCGGGATCAGACCTGCTTTTTTTCAATTTGACCTGTGCGACAACAATCAAACTGTAGATTTTTTTAATTCACACAGGGATATTTCGGCAACCATACATTTTGCTGCATTCAAAGCAGTAAGCGAGTCTGTGGAAAAACCACTCAAATACTACAGAAACAACCTTGTATCCCTTATTAATCTTCTTGAAGGAATGAAACTGAACAATCAGGGAAACCTGGTTTTTTCATCCTCCTGCACAGTTTATGGTCAGCCCGATTTTCTTCCCGTTGACGAAAATGCTCCCATTAAAGAAGCAGAATCTCCTTATGGAAACACCAAACAGATTTCTGAGGATATCATAAAAGATTTTGCTAAATCTACTGGGAATTTTAAAACCATATCACTCAGGTATTTCAATCCGATTGGCTCCCACCCCTCGGCATTTATCGGAGAATTGCCTCTTGGGGTTCCCGAAAACCTGGTTCCCTATATCACCCAAACTGCTGTTGGAAAAAGGGAAAAACTCAGGGTATTCGGAAACGACTACAATACGCGCGACGGTTCGTGCATCAGAGATTATATCAATGTAAATGATATTGCTGCTGCACATGTTCTTGCCATTGAAAGGATGATTAACGGTAAATGTAAAAGCAATTTTGAAATCTATAATCTTGGCTCTGGCACCGGAGTTACTGTTCTTGAAGTAATCAGGGCTTTTGAAAAAGCGACCGGAATTAATCTGAATTATGAAATCGTTTCACGCCGTCCCGGAGATGTGGAGCAGGTTTTTGCCGATGCCTCACTGGCTCTGAAAGAACTTGGATGGAAAGCCTCAACATCACTTGAAGACACAATGAAATCTGCCTGGAACTGGGAACTCCAACTTAACAAACAAATGAAATGAAAAAAACATTAATAATTACCGGTGGAGCAGGATTCATCGGATCACATGTGGTCAGACTATTTGTTAAAAAATACCCCCAATACAGGGTGGTTAACCTTGACAAACTTACCTATGCCGGAAATCTGGAAAACCTCAGGGACATTGAAAAACTTCCCAACTACGAATTCCTTAAAGGAGATATTGTCGATGGTGAATTTATTCTGGACACCTTCAGAAAAATTCAACCCGATGGCATTATTCACCTTGCCGCCGAATCGCATGTTGACAGGTCCATTTCAAACCCTATGGATTTTATTATGACCAACATCGTTGGTACAGTCAATTTGCTTAATGCTGCCAGAGATTGTTGGAAAGACAATTTTTCAGACAAGCTCTTCTTCCATATTTCAACCGATGAGGTTTATGGCTCTCTTGGCAGCACCGGACATTTTACCGAAGAAACCGCCTACGACCCGCATTCACCTTATTCTGCATCCAAAGCAGGATCAGATCATCTGGTAAGAGCATACCATGATACTTTTGGACTTCCTGCAGTAATTACAAATTGCTCAAACAATTACGGACCAAACCAATTTCCTGAAAAACTGATTCCTTTATTCATAAACAATATTAAAAACAACAAACCACTGCCGGTTTACGGAGAAGGCATCAATGTGCGCGACTGGCTTTTTGTTGAAGATCACGCCGCTGCCATCGATCTTGTTTTCCATAAGGGGAAACCAGGTGAAACCTATAATATCGGAGGAAATAACGAGTGGAAAAATATTGACCTGATCCGAAAAATATGCGGAATAATGGATAACCGGCTAAATAGAAACCCGGGAACCTCCGAAAAACTTATCACTTTTATCAAGGACCGTGCAGGACATGACCTGAGATACGCCATTGATTCCTCAAAAATAAAAAATGAACTGGGATGGGCTCCATCTCTGATGTTTGAGGAAGGAATTGAAAAAACCATCGACTGGTATCTTAACAACCAGGAATGGCTTAACCATGTATTATCAGGAGATTACGAAAAATACTACGAAAAACAATACTCAAACCGCTAATAATGGGATTTTTTGATTCTTTGATAAGGAAAAATTTTGAGCCCCTTGAAAATCTTTCGGGTATTGTTACCGATATGCACTCCCACCTGATTCCCGGAATAGATGACGGCTCCAAAACCATTGAAGAATCAATTGACCTCGTTAACAAACTTATCGAACTTGGATATAAAAAAATAATAACCACCCCGCACATCATGAGTGATTATTACCGGAATACCGAAGCTGGTATTTTAGCCGGACTTGATACCCTAAGGAAAGCACTTGATGAGGCAAACATCCAAATTGATATCTCAGCCGCTGCAGAATATTATGCGGATTTCGACTTTACCCAGAAAATCCAGAAAGATAAACTCCTTACCTTCGGAAACAAATACCTGCTATTCGAAATTTCTTATTTTAGTCCTCCCGACTCGGTGGAAGAAATCATCTTCAACATACAGACCAACGGATATAAACCTGTTTTAGCCCATCCCGAAAGATATATTTACTGGCACAATAAGTTTGAAATCTATGAAAAGCTAAAAGACCGCAATGTGTATTTTCAGCTTAATATTAACAGTCTGTGTGGCCATTATTCATTGCCTGTGATGAAAATCGCAGAAAAAATGATCAAAAATAAAATGTTCGAATTTGTGGGCAGCGACACCCACAACAGCAACCACATCCTACTGATCAGAGAATCAATGAAAAACCCAAACCTTAGAAAACTTGTAGAATCAGGAATATTGATAAACCCCGACTTATGAGTTTAAAAATCATCTTGATCCCTTTTATTGTTTTTATCGGGCTTTCATGTCCGGCTCAGGAACTCAGCACCAATACATCTAACAATAATATAACCCTCTCTGAATCAACAGAAAAAGATTCCATTTCCGAACACAAATCATTTCTTCGGGATAGAGTAATACCTGCTGCATTTGTATTATTGACCGGACCCATTGGTGGTCACAGGATCATTTTAGGCACAGGCCCTGTAGTTCCTGCTGTTTATGCTATTACACTGGGCGGGGGATTGGGCATATTACCGGCAATAGATTTCTTTGCGATACTTTTTTCAGGTAACGCCTCAAAGTTTAAAAACAACAGGAAAATTATTATGTGGATTGAATAGTTTTATTCTAGTTTAAGACATTCCTCAGCCCATTTGGACATTTTTTCGTCTTCCACTTTTACATCTTTTGGATTGGGATATTCTGCCTCCAGTTTTTCAAGAACACATCCACAGTATTTTTCAGGATTCATTTCTGCCGGAAGATCTTTGGTACAACTGTTCATAAAAGTTTCACGATCTTTGTCAGTCCAACCTTTATCACAAGAAGTTAAAAAAAATACGCCGGTTAATGCGGCTCCAAGAATCATTAATTTTCCTTTTTTCATATTCAATAGTTTTTAGTAATTAATATTATACTATTGAATTAAAAAATAAGTTTCAATACAACTGTGAAAAATCACTATTCAACTGTAACTGACTTCGCCAGGTTTCTAGGCTGATCAACATTGCATCCCCTGAAAACAGCAATATAATATGAAAGAAGCTGAAGAGGAACTACAGTCAAAAGTGGAGCCAGGGCTTCATGTGACTCTGGAATTTCAAGCACGTGATCAGCCAGATCCCTTATAATTGTGTCGCCTTTATTTACAATGGCAATAACAATGCCCTTTCTTGCTTTTACTTCCTGGATATTGCTGACAATTTTTTCATAGGACTTATCTTTTGTGGCAATTACCACAACAGGCATATGCTGGTCGATCAGAGCAATCGGACCGTGTTTCATTTCAGCAGCAGGATAACCCTCGGCATGAATATATGATATTTCCTTTAATTTTAGTGCTCCCTCAAGTGCAACCGGAAACAAATATCCCCTGCCCAGATATAAAAAGTTTGTAGCGTCCTTATACAATTCCGCTATTCGCTTGAATTCTTCATTGAAAGAAAGAATTTCTTCTATCTTTGGTGGTATGTTGTAAAGTTCTTCAATGAGCTTCTCATAATCTTCCTGACTGAGCACGCCCCTTTTAAAACCCATCGATGTAGCCATCATAGCCAAAACTGTAACCTGAGCAGTAAATGCTTTTGTAGAAGCAACTCCGATTTCTGGTCCGGCATGAGTGTAAACCCCTGCATGAGTTTCTCGTGGAATACTTGATCCAACAACGTTGCAAACTCCAAGCACTAAAGCACCAGCTTCCTTTGCAAGTTTTATGGCTGCCAGGGTATCTGCTGTTTCGCCGCTCTGACTAATAGAAATAATCACATCATCAGGAAAAATAACCGGGTTGCGGTATCTGAATTCTGAAGCATACTCCACTTCAACTGGAATTCGGGCCAGATCTTCAAACAGATATTCTCCAACCAGTCCGGCATGCCATGAAGTCCCACAGCCGATTATTATAATTCTTTTTGCATGTGTAATGCGGTCAAAAACATCATGCAGCCCACCTAAATGAATTGATTTTCTGTCAAGAGCTACTCGGCCTCTAAAGGTGTCCAATATTGATTTTGGCTGCTCAAAAATTTCCTTGAGCATAAAATGATCATACCCGCCTTTTTCAATTTCTCCGATATCAAGACTCAATTTCTGTACCTTTGGATTTACCTGCACATTATGAATGGTTTTCAAACTCAGCTCATCTTTTGTTACGATGGCAACATCATTGTCATTCAGGTAAATGACTGATTTTGTATGCTCCACAATCGGGGTTGCATCCGAAGCAAAAAAATACTCGCCTTCTCCTATGCCTATTACCAATGGACTACCTTTTCGTGCTGCAATAATCTTATCCTGCTCATGACGGCAAATGACAAGAATTCCGTAAGCTCCAATAACTTTTGAAAGAGCTAATCTAACTGCTATTTCAGCAGAAACGTTGCTGAAAGAATATATATATTCAATCAGGTTTGCTAATACTTCGGTATCGGTTTCACTCTGAAAAACATAACCTCTGTCTTCAAGTCGTTTTTTAAGCCTTGAATAGTTTTCAATGATTCCGTTGTGAATCACTACAAATTCACCTTTCATGGAAACATGGGGGTGGGCATTTACATCATTCGGCTCACCATGTGTGGCCCAACGTGTGTGGCCTATGCCAATTGTTCCGGCAGTATTTTTATCCGAAACAAATTCCTCAAGGTCTGAAACCTTTCCCTTTTTTTTAAAAACACTTATTTCCTTGTCAATTAAAGCAATACCCGCAGAATCATAGCCCCGGTACTCGAGGCGCTTTAATCCGTTAATAATTATCGGGTATGCGTTTTTGGGGCCAATGTAACCGACAATTCCGCACATAATTTATAGTTTCGTGTAGGTTAGTAATAGTTTTATTTTGTTTTCTCCTGTTCCGTTGAGCATAACAGAACGATGGGGAATTATTTTAGTGTTCTCAGGTATCATTTTCAATTTATTATACACTTCCTCACCATTCAGCAGTTTTTGAAAATATCTTGTCAGGTTGAACCGGTAGGTTTTTGTATCTGCGTCATAATATCCACCAACATATTCATCTCCAAAAAGATAATCATAGGGTACTCCGAACAAATCTTCTTCAATTACAGTATAGAGCATCATTCTTGCAATTGTTGGTGTGTATTGATCGTCATTTTCATCAAAATCAACAGGAATTACCAGAACTGCTTTGTTAATGGCAATATTGCTATCCTGCCAATGTTCAAAATTATCTATTTTAATATAATTGTTTACCCCTCCGGCTCCCTGATTAAAAAGCATTGTATCTTCAATATTATCATTTATTTCTGAAATATTGCAAAGCAAACCGTTATAATCATGATCAAATTTACTGATTATGGCAGAATTTGAATTAATGTAAAAATTATAATGGTATTTTTCATTAAAAAATAAAGTCAATTTGGAATGTGATGTCGTTGACAAAAGATCCAATCGTGACATTGACCCCTCAGTTCCCATTATGTCTGTAGTAACATATAACCCCTTGAAAAATGAAGTAAAAGCTTCATTATTCAAATAGTTTGAAGTATCGGCCAAAAGAAGTTCATTGGCAAGTTCATTCGAAAGTTCAATAGAAATTTCAGCATTTTTATCAGCTACGGCGGTATATGGTGAAAAAAATGTTGAACCAACTTCTATATAGTCATATTTTATTTCATGATTAGTATAATAATCAAGGGTATCATTTATTATTTCTTTTAATCTATAAACATGTATTTTATTTGTGCCATTTGAAATTTCACCTGTATTTTTCTTATTTCCATAAACAAGATCAACATCCAGATATAATACAAGTCTATCTGCAACCAGGGGAGCTTCTTCCTCAAGTATATTTTTAAAAACAACATTATTATCAGGTATCCTGAATTGTGCAGCAAAACTTGCATCAAATTGACCCAAAACAGGATCTGTATAACTTCCAAGCAAAACATTGGGCGAACCACTACATTTTATTGTATCATCAAGGATATTATAAGCATGGAAAACCACAGTGGAATCAATACAAACAATCATCTTGTCGCTTGCAGGCTGAACATCCAGACCAATTATGCTGTTTTCTTTTTTACATGAAGAAAAAATACTGGCAAATGTTAGAAAAGCCAGTATTGGTATATTGTAGAATAATGTTTTTTTCACTACAGTTATTTATTATTTCTTTTTTAAAATTTCATCATAGAAAACTGAATAAGCGTCGATATATTGTTCAGGTCCATGATATTTTAAAACAGGCTTCTTTATTGTTTTTAAATAACTTTCCACCTCAGGGTTAATTTTTTCACTTGCAATGATTACTGCATCTGATATGTTAATTGCCATTTTTGTAACGTTTACAAAATCAGGCTTTTTCAATATTTCAATATCTTCTTTATGAACACCCTCAAGCATCACTTTCCTGATGTATTCCTTGTGTAGTGAGCCGGAAAAATCATCATCATAAACCGAATAAACAATTTTTGAATGGTTGAAAATTGGATCTTCTTTAAATGCTCTTCTGATATAAAGCGGAACCAAATTTGTAAACCAACCATGACAATGAACCACATCAGGTGCCCACCTTAGCTTTTTAACTGTTTCCAACACACCCCTTGCAAAAAAAATGGCTCTTTCATCATTGTCAGAAAAATAATCCCCATTTTCTTCAACAAGAATGTTCTTCCTGTTAAAAAAATCTTCATTATCAATGAAATATACTTGCATCCTGGCCGCTTGTATTGAAGCAACTTTTATAAGAAGCGGATGATCCGTATCGTCAATTATCAGGTTCATACCCGAAAGTCGAATTACCTCATGCAACTGATTTCTTCTTTCATTAATACATCCGAATTTTGGCATGAAAGTCCTGATTTCTTTTCCTTTGTCTTGTATGCCCTGAGGCAAATACCTGCCAATCACTGACATCGGGGTTTCTGGCAAATACGGTGTTATTTCCTGTGAGACAAAGAGAACTTTTGTTTTTTCCATAAACTGCTTAGAAAATTTATGCAAAATTAATAAAAATAATTGTTAATCCTCAACTTGCTATACAATATTATATAAAGACTTTTTATTTATTTCAGGGATAAACATTATAAAACCCAATGATTTAAGGATCTTGAGGGCCATTTATTTATTTTCAGTTTGATTTGGTTTTTGCATTACACTCAATGATATCTATCTTTGCACCTCTTTTTTCTTAAAATTGACCGTTTTTACATTTGTTAGCATTTCAAAATAAAAAGATGAAAGTATTTGTTAAAAAAGACGAACTGAAAACTGCACTGAATCAGGCAAGATCTGAAAAAAAAACAATCGGATTTGTCCCTACTATGGGGGCCTTGCATCAAGGACACATTAAACTTGTCGAACGTTCTGTTGGAGAAAATGACCTTACTGTGGTCAGCATTTTTGTAAACCCAATTCAGTTCAATAACCCCGATGACCTAAAAAAATATCCGCGTACAATTGAAAAAGATATTAATCTGCTAGCCCAAACCGGCTGCAATTTTATTTTCACTCCCGAAGTAAAGGAAATGTATCCCGACCAGACAACTGAAAAATACTCATTTGGAAGTCTTGAAGAAGTAATGGAAGGCAAATTCCGACCCGGTCATTTCAATGGTGTGGCGGTAGTTGTTAAAAGATTTTTCGACATCATCTCCCCAAATAATGCCTATTTTGGCGAAAAGGATTTTCAGCAATTGGCTGTCATTAAAAGACTTGTGCACGATTGTCAGATCCCTGTTAACATTGTCCCCTGTGAAACTATTAGGGAATTGGACGGACTGGCAATGAGTTCACGAAACATGAGGTTGACAAATGAACAGAGAAAATCTGCTGCTCAAATCTCAGAAAAACTTAGAAAATTATCATCGCTCCTTAACAATAATCCGGTTAATACTTCAATTTTATTGATAACTAATGAGTTAAATAATATTGAACACCTGAAAGTCGAGTACCTTGAAATTGTTGATGACACCTCCCTCCTTTCAGTCAAAAACCTGCGCGAATCGAAAGGTATTGTTGCATGCATTGCCGTATTCTGCGGCGAAGTAAGATTGATTGACAACATCAGAATTAAATGAAGTTTTGATGAATTTTTAATTTGTTAACAATTCATTTTGATTTCTGATTAGTTTTTTTCTATAACTTTGCAGTCCATTTTTTAATGTTGAAATATGAATATTGAAGTTGTAAAATCAAAAATTCATAAAGTAACTGTAACACAGGCTAATTTGCAGTATGTGGGAAGCATCACCATTGACGAGGCTTTACTTGAGGCTGCAAATATGATTGAAAATGAAAAAGTCCAGGTCGTCAATATCAATAATGGCGAGCGGCTTGAAACCTATGTAATTAAAGGACAAAGAGGATCAGGAATGATTTGCTTAAATGGTCCGGCTGCCCGAAAGGTTGCTGTGGGTGACGTGGTAATTATCATTTCCTATGCTTCAATGGATTTTGAGGAAGCTAAAAAATTTCAACCCTGGCTTGTATTTCCCGATACTGCAACAAACCAAATTATTGACTGATCTTGAAAAAAAAGATAGTTAATATAACCCTTTTCTTAATCTTTATTAGTCTGGGCTTATGGCTGTTCTGGTTTTTATACCGCGATCAGGATGTTGATAAGCTTTCTGAAGAATTAAATTCATTAAATTACTGGTGGCTGATACTTACCGTCGTTTGCGCAATACTTAGTCACATGAGTCGCGCCGTTAGGTGGCAGATGTTAGTAAAACCACTCGGCTATAAAACCTCATTCTGGAACTCCTTTTTTTCGGTAATGGCTACCCATCTGGCTAATTATGTGTTTCCCCGTCTTGGCGAAATTACCCGCCCCACTATTCTTAAAAAATATGAGGGAATTCCTTTCACTCAATCTTTTGGCACCATTGTCCTTGAAAGAATTATTGACCTCATAATTTTATTTCTTCTCACTTTGGTTGTGGCAATGGTTGAATACAAAACTGTTGCTGAGTTTATCAGACAAAATCCTGAAACAGAAGAAAAGGTGTTATTTATCCTTAAAATCCTCCTGTTTTTAACCATTGCCGGAATTATTGCACTTACTGTTTTTCTTTTGTATTTTAGAAAACGTCTTAAAAAATTCGCTCTTTATAATAAAATTGCACATTTGGTTAAACAGTTCCTTGAAGGAATAAAAACAATCAGAAGTTTAGAAAATTTGCCTCTGTTTATTGCTCATTCCCTGTTTATCTGGTTCATGTATTTCTGCATGACCTACTTCGCGTTTTTTGCATTTGACTTTACCTCACACCTTGGCATAGCAGCCGGATTAACAGTCTTTGTCATGGGCAGTTACGGAATGGTTGCTCCGGTGCAAGGCGGACTGGGTGCATGGCATGTAATGGTGTCAAAAACCCTTGTGATTATTGGTATTGTTGGAGCAACTGAACATATTCAAAATGAAAATGCTGAACTTTTTGCACTAATTGTACATGGTTTACAAACCCTTGTCATCCTTGTTGTCGGATCCCTTTCTCTTGCCCTGCTCCCAATTATCAACCGGAAAAAAACCAAACACCATGAATAAATGGGATTTCATACAGTCTAAGGTTCTCAGTGTTGATCAACTGAAAATATTTATCGCCTTCTGGAATTTTAAAAACCAGAAAATAGTATTTACCAATGGCTGTTTTGACATCCTTCACCGGGGACACATTGAATACCTCGCAAAGGCTGCTTCTTTAGGAGATATACTAATTATCGGTCTAAATACTGATGAATCCGTTAAAAGGTTAAAAGGCGAAAACAGACCGGTTCAGGATGAAAAATCCAGAGCATTGCAACTTGCATCCCTTTCATTTGTAACAAACGTGGTTCTTTTCAATGAGGACACGCCCTATGAACTCATAAAAACTATAAATCCAGACGTTCTGGTTAAAGGATCAGATTATAAACCCGAGGAAATTGTAGGCTATGATATCGTTTCTGCCAAAGGAGGCGAAATCGCTACCATTGACTTTGTTGACGGATTTTCAACCTCAGCGCTCATAAACAAAATAAAACATAATCTGTAAAACCGGATTTTTTAATATTTTTTTCCCATTTTCATTAATTTTTTGACTTATAACAGGATATTTTCTATATTTGTCAGTTAAACCTATATTTAAGAAATATATGACCAAAGTTTTTCTAAAATACATTCCCATATTGATGACACTTATCGTCATTGCTATTGCTTCTTCATCCTGTAAAAAGATGAAAGAAGAACGAATTGTGGGAACCTGGATGCAATTACCTTTATGCGAAACAGATCCCGACAGCATCCTCTGGGTTTTTGATGAAGAAGGTAATGTTGTGAGAATTTATCCCGACGGTTTAATCGACTCCGCTACTTATTATATTGAACAAAATGCTTTTCAGGCTTTTGTAAATATTGACAATTTGGATTTCATTGATGCCGATAACGTAAATGGTCGCTATCGAATCGAAAAACTCAACAAAAAAATCATGCGACTTTTAAGAGAGGTTGACAACTACGGAAATAACGGTTATAAAAGAAGAGAATTCGAAAAACAATAACCGTGGCTAAATCACGAAATATTTTTACCTGTAACAGCTGCGGATACCAAACTCCCAAATGGGTTGGGAAATGCCCCTCTTGCAATGAATGGAATACTTTGGTAGAAGAAGTTGTCATTTCTGTAAAAAATACAAAATCAACACATTTATCTTCCGGCGACAGCAAACCGGTTCTCATTTCAGAAATAAGTACTGAAAACGAATTAAGAATTATCTCGGGCATTAACGAGATTGACAGGGTTCTTGGCGGGGGAATTTTACCCGGGTCATTGGTGCTTATCGGTGGCGAACCGGGCATTGGAAAATCAACCCTGATGCTGCAACTGGCTCTATCGGTTAAAAATAAAAAAGTTCTTTACGTTTCTGGTGAAGAAAGCATCAAACAAATAAAACAACGCGCCGATCGTGTGGCCTCAGAAACAGCAAATTGTTATCTTTTTGCCGAAACAAATCTCGAAAATATTCTTTCCCATATTGATTCTGAAAAACCTGATATTGTTATCATTGACTCTATCCAAACAATGTTTTCGGGCATGGTCGAATCTTACCCCGGCACTGTTACTCAAATTAGGGAGTGCACTTCTGCATTGCTTGCCAAATCAAAAAAAACCGGCATCCCGGTCTTTTTGATCGGACACATTAATAAAGATGGCAATATTGCCGGACCAAAAGTTCTAGAACACATCGTGGATACTGTTCTTCAGTTTGAAGGAGACAAAAACCACATGTACCGGGTTCTCAGAGCCATGAAAAACAGGTTTGGATCCACTTCCGAAATCGGAATATTCGAAATGCTCGGAAACGGCCTGCGCGAGGTTGAAAATCCTTCGGAACTGCTTATTTCACAAAAAAGAGAAAAGTACAGCGGGATCGGAATTTCAGCAACAATTGAAGGAATAAGGCCCTTTCTTATCGAGGTACAATCGCTCGTTAGTACCGCAGCTTTTGGTACACCTCAACGTTCTGCCACCGGATTTGATCTGCGTCGGCTGAATATGTTGCTGGCAGTTCTTGAAAAAAGAGCGGGGTTCAGACTGGCATCCAAAGATGTATTTCTAAATATTGCGGGTGGAATTAGGGTTGTGGACCCCGGAATTGATCTGGCTGTTATTTGCTCGGTATTATCTTCTGATATTGACATCTCTATTGATCCCGAATACTGCTTTGCCGGAGAAGTTGGTTTGTCTGGTGAAATAAGACCCGTTTCCCGAATCGAACAGCGAATCACCGAAGCGCGTAAACTTGGTTTCAAAAAGATTTTTATCTCTGATTATAACCGGAAAAGCCTAACCGGAAAAAATCAGCCTATCCAAATTGAATTTGTACAGAAAATTGAAGATGTCTTTAAAAAAATATTCGCCTGATTGACAATTACCAAACCAAATCCCAGTTTTCTTCGGTAACCTGCTCTATCTCCTTTTCATACTTTGCACAATCAAGTTCAATGGTTATTTTTTGGTCGGGCTTCTCAAATTTATCTTTTCTCGAATAAAACTGTGTCAGGGATGAATCGGCATATACCTTTTGCATGTAAAGCGCCCAAATCGGCAATGCCAGTCTGGCCCCCTGCCCATAATTCATGTCCGAAAACCTGATTGGCCTGTCTTCTCCACCAACCCAACCTCCTGAAACCAGATTTGGAGTAATTCCAATAAACCATCCGTCACTGCTTAGGTTTGTTGTTCCTGTTTTTCCAGCTATTTCATTTGTCAATCCGTATTTTGCCCTGATTGATGTACTGGTTCCATGCTCAACAACTCCCTGCATCAGGTTAAGCATCAAATATGCCGTTTTTTCATCAATGGCCACTTTACGTTGTGGGGTTATATAGGATAAAACTGTTCCGTTGCTGTCTTCAATCCTGGTAACAAAAATTGGCTTGGTGAAAACTCCCTTGTTGGCAAATGTTCCGTAAGCCCCCACCATTTCAAATATTGAAAGGTCGACCGAACCAAGACAAATTGAATAAACCGGCGGTATATAGCTGACAACTCCCATATCATGGGCAATTTTTACTACTGCCTGCGGACTTTTAAATCGTTTCATGATCCAGGCTGTTACCCAGTTATCTGATAAAGCCAACGCCCATTTTAATGTTACAATCTTTCCGTTGTACTTTGCCGGCAACGAACTTTGTGGAGTCCATGTCCTGTTGTCAGGCAATTCAATGGTTACTGCTACATTTGCAACCGTATAGCATGGCGAATAATCATTGCGCATTGCCAAAGTGTAAACAAAGGGTTTAAAAGTTGATCCAACCTGCCTTTTTCCCTGCTTTACATGATCATATTGAAAATGCTGGTAATCGAAACCACCAACATATGCCCTTACAAATCCTGTTTGTGGTTCAAATGACATAAAACCTGTTCTAAGATAAAATTTATAATACCTTATTGAATCCCACGGAGTCATAACTGTATCCCTATCACTTGGGAAATAAGAATATTTATCACCAGACAGTTTTTTCTTTCCCCATTTGAATATTTTCATGGGAATGGGTTTATAAAATGACTCTTCAATTTCTTTAACCGACCACCCTGCTTTTTTAAACGCACGATACCGGGCCGAGTTTTTCATTGATTTGCGCATCATTTCCTCAATCTCCTCATCACTTACCCTGTTTTTGTTCCAGTCATATGGCGCTCTGGGATTATTTTTTTTGTTTTCAAAAAACTTTTCCTGTAAAAAAGCCATGTGCTCAATTACTGATTCCTCGGCATATTGCTGCATTTTTGAATTAATGGTGGTATAAATTTTTAACCCATCTTTGTAAATATCATAATTAGAACCATCGGGTTTTTTGTTTTTGTTGCACCATCCATATAATGGATTTGTTGCCCACTCAAGTGAATCTTCATAATACTTTTGCGGATCAATGTATCTTGACCTCAATGGTTCTTTTGCTGTCATTGTCATCCTGATGTATTCTCTTAAATATGGAGCTGCACCAAGCTTATGGTCCACTTTCTGAAAATCAAGGCCAAGCGGCTCATCCTTCAACTTTTCATATTCTTCCTCAGTTATGTAATCATATTTAACCATTTGTGCCAAAACCACATTTCTTCTCTCCATCGTTTTCTCTGGTCTGGCAAGCGGATTGTATAGAGATGGGTTTTTTGCCATACCAACCAGCATGGCAGACTGCAAAACTGTGAGTGAATCAGGAGTAGTATTAAAATATACCTGTGCTGCAGATTTTATTCCAACCGCCAGATTAAGAAAATCAAATTTATTGAGATACATGGTAATGATCTCTTCCTTTGTGTATCTCCGTTCAAGTTTTACGGCAATAACCCACTCCTTGCTTTTCTGAACCATTTTCTGAAATGCCGTACTGAATTTTTCCCTGGGGAACAACAGTTTTGCCAATTGCTGTGAAATTGTACTTCCCCCACCTTTCTGGTCGCCGAAAACCAATCCCTGAAAAACCCTTCCCATTGCCCTGAAATCAATCCCTGAATGATCATAAAACCGGATGTCTTCAGTGGAGATTAAAGCATTGATTACATTTGGTGAAATCTCATCAAAATCAACATTACTGCGATTTTCTTTGTAGTATTTTCCAAGTTCTTCACCATCAGAACTATAAACCACCGAAGCTAAATTACTTTGTGGGTTTTCCAATTCCTCAAAGCTTGGCATGTCTCCAAAAACTCCCGACGAAACAAGAATAAAGAAAAGTCCCATAAAAATAATCGGGGTCGCAAAAAGCACCCAAAGTATTATTACATACTTCCTGATTTTCCTTTTCCTGCTATCCTGTTCTTTCTTTGATCCAGCCTTTTTTGGCTTTTCTCCGGTCAATTCCATAAAAATATTTTTCTATTGTTCATATCTTCTTTTCCGGTTGTTTCTACCGTAAAATAATCTGCAAATATAATTTATTCAAATCAAATAGAATAATAATATTTTTTAATTGGCTGAATATCTGAATTATAATGTTGCTTTTTTTCCTGTTTTTACCTCTTTATTAAAATTAAATTTGGTTTTTAACAAATGATTTAACTTATTTTGTGAAACTTTTCGGGCCTGAATTTTTGGTTTTTATCAATTGTTTGTGCTGAAATTTAGTGTTTCTATATATTAAAACATAACACAAAAGTAGAATTAATAAACCTGCAACGGATGGAAGAAAACCTTGTTATTGTTGAGTCCCCGGCAAAAGCCAAGACTATTGAAAAATTCCTTGGAAAGAATTTTGTTGTAAAATCAAGTTACGGACATATCCGCGACCTCGTGAAAAAAAACTATGGTATTGATATAGCAAACAACTACCAGCCGCAATATGAAATTTCTGAAGACAAGAAAAAAATTGTTGCAGAACTTAAAAAACTGGCAAAGGATGCAAAAAATGTATGGCTGGCGTCTGATGAAGACCGTGAAGGAGAAGCAATCTCGTGGCATCTGTTTGAAGTGCTTAACCTAAAGGATGAAAACACCCAGCGGATCGTATTTCATGAGATTACCAAAGAAGCAATTGAAAAAGCTATCAAGGAACCCCGCAAAATAAATATTGATCTGGTCAATGCACAGCAGGCAAGAAGAATTCTTGACAGACTTGTAGGTTTTGAACTTTCTCCCGTTTTATGGAAAAAAGTAAAACCAGCCCTTTCTGCCGGAAGAGTCCAGTCAGTAGCTGTCAGATTGATAGTTGACCGCGAAAGGGAAATAAAACATTTTGAAAGCACAGCTTCATTTAAAGTTATTGCCCTCTTTACATTTTCAGATAGCGGAAAAACATATGAACTGAAAGCGGAGCTTCCCGAAAACCTAAAAACAATCAGCGATGCAAACAAATTTCTTGAATCGTGCATGGGCGCTGACTTTAAAATTGAAAATGTGGTGACCAAACCCGGTAAAAAATCACCCGCACCTCCATTTACTACATCAACATTACAACAAGAAGCAGCCAGAAAACTGAGTTTTTCCGTTTCACAAACAATGACTGTCGCACAGAAACTTTATGAATCAGGAAAAATCACTTACATGAGAACCGATTCTGTTAACCTGTCAGACCTTGCTGTAAACACATCCAAAAGTGAAATTATCAGCGAGTTTGGAGAAAAATACCTTCAAACACGAAAATATGTCACCAAAACAAAAGGGGCACAGGAAGCACACGAGGCAATTCGTCCGACTTATATCAATGTTCATGAAATTGATGGAACATCTCAGGAAAAAAGACTGTATGAACTGATTTGGAAAAGAACCATTGCCTCACAAATGAGCGACGCACAATTTGAAAAAACCACTGCAACAATTTCCATATCAGGTACAGATAAAAAGCTTTATGCAACTGGCGAAGTGATGAAATTTGACGGGTTTTTAAAAGTTTATCTTGAATCGACCGATGAAGAGGATGACGAAACAGGCTCAGGAATTCTCCCTCCTCTTAATAATAAAACTGCTCTTTCCCTGAAAAACGCAACAGCAACCGAAAAATTCACTGCCCATCCCGCCAGATTCGGAGAAGCAAGTCTGGTCCGAAAACTTGAAGAGTTGGGTATTGGCCGGCCATCAACTTACGCCCCAACTATCTCAACAATACAACAAAGAGAATATGTAACCAAGGAAGATAAACAGGGAATTGAAAGAAAGTTTCGCCTCCTGAAACTGGAGAAAAGTAAAATAGAGGAATTAGTTAAAACCGAAACAACCGGTTCAGAAAAAGCAAAATTGTTCCCCACCGATATTGGAATGATCGTAAACGACTTTTTAATGGAGCACTTTACAACAATCATGGATTTCAATTTTACCGCCACCGTTGAAAAAGAATTCGATGAAATTGCCAATGGAAAAATGGAATGGGTAAAGATGATTGACAAATTTTATAACCCGTTTCACAAAACCGTTGAAGTCACTCTCAAAAACTCGGAAAAAAGCAAGGGAGAAAGAATGCTCGGCAAAGACCCTGCAACTGGGAAACCTGTCTATGTTAAAATTGGAAGATATGGAGCCATTGCACAAATTGGTGACAAAGATGACAACGAAAACGACGAAAAACCAAGATTTGCAAGCCTAAGAAAAAATCAATCGCTCGAAACCATTACTCTTGAGGAAGCTCTGGACTTGTTCAAACTACCAAGAAACCTGGGTCAGTTTGAAGGTAAAGACATCACCATTGGTGTTGGTAAATTTGGACCATATGTGCGCCATGACAATAAATTTTATTCACTTAAAAAAGGTGTTGATGATCCTTTGACCATCATCATCGACAGAGCCATTGCAATTATTGAAGAAAAAAGAGAACAGGAAAAACAAAGGGTAATAAAAACCTTTGAACAAAATATTGATCTTTCTGTTCTTAACGGAAGATGGGGTCCATACATATCTTTTGAAAAGAAAAATTACAAAATCCCCAAGAAAATTAAACCTGCTGAAATCACATTTGAAGAATGCATGGAGATAATTAATCAGGCAAAAAAAGAATCAAAATAATACCGCATGAACGACTTTGATTTGTATTTTGATCCATTAAACACGAATTTTGGAACGGATTTTCCCTCTGGCACCATCGGAAATTCAATTATAAAAAATACAAGCGGTTTGTCTGATAAGTTCCTGAAGGGAATTAAAGTTGCCCTGATTGGTGTTTGCGATGACAGAAGATCTGAAAGCAACTCAGCCTCAACACCCGACCTGATTAGAAAACAGCTTTACCAATTACAAAATCATTTTTCCCTGAAAATTGCCGATCTGGGAAACCTGAAAACCGGTGCCGAACCCGAAGATACCGATTTTGCCGTCAGAGACATTATCTCTCACCTCATTGAAAAACAAATTATTACCATAATATTGGGCGGAGGACAGGACATTACCTATTCGGTTTATCTTGCCTATGAGAAGCTTGGAAAAGCGGTAAATATCCTGAGTATCGACCCCCGCTTTGATATTAACACGAGCAGGGATGAACTTTCATCAACTAACTATCTAAGCCGCATTTTGCTTAACACTAAAAATACTTTATTTAATTACACAAATCTGGGATATCAATCCCATTATGTTTCTCAGGAAAATCTCGATCTGATTAAAAAATTGTATTTTGATTCATACAGGCTTGGTGAAATAAGAAACCTTCCCGAAGAAGCCGAACCCGAACTAAGAGATGCCGATATCGTTTCTTTTGATATTTCATCAGTTCGGATGTCAGAAGCACCGGCACACCACAAACCTTCACCCAACGGATTTTTTGGCGAAGAAGCCTGTCAGCTAGCCAAATATGCCGGATTGAGTGAAAAAATCAACTCCTTCGGATTGTATGAAATCAGTCCGGATGAAGAAGAAAATAATCAAACTGTTTCTCTTGCCGCACAGCTTGTTTGGTATTTCATTGAAGGTGTTTCACAACGCAAATCAGATTATCCGTTGCGAAATCTTGCCTCCTGCGATAAATTTCATGTGAACCTCAACCAGGGTAAAGACGAAATTATCTTCTACAAAAGTCAGATCAGCGGCCGTTGGTGGTTCGAAATACCCTTTAAAAACAAAAGAATCATTGTAGCCTGCAATCATTCAGATTACCGCAAAGCCTGTGAAAATCAGGTTCCTGACAAATATTGGAAGACCTGTCAGAAAATTTTTTAATGTCAGATTTTGGCGAAAGATTTGATTTTAATCAATTTTTTATATATCTTGCTCCCAATTTTTTAACAATTAATAAAAAGAAAAAAGACGAAAAACAGAACATTTATTTTTTATATGCGTATATTGCTCAGGCAATTAAATTACTTATTAACCAATAACTGTTAATAAAATTTGCATGTAAAGAATATTTTTACTTATTTTACGTTTTTTATATTGTATAACATATGTTGTATTCAAAGAAAAAAATGAACATGAAAAGATCAATTACACTCTTTCTGTTTCTTTCTGTAGCAATGTTTTCATTCTCACAGCAGGATCCACAGTACAGCCTTAATTCGTTCAATAATGCAACAATTAATCCAGGCTATGCCGGCAGTAATGAAATGATTTGCGCAAAACTACTGCACCGCAGTCAGTGGATGGGGTTTGACAATGCTCCAAACACCAATGTTATCAACGTTAATGCAGCTCTTGAACCGGGAGGTATTAAAAGCGGAGTTGGACTAACAATCATGCAGGATAAACTTGGTTTCGAAAGCAATGTATTGATTAAAGCAGCTTATGCTTACCGCATGGAACTCGGCGACGGAATGCTGGGAATTGGTCTGGGTCTCGGCTTGATCAATAAGTCAATCGATGGTGACTGGAACTCTCCTTCTTCATTGGAAACCGGCGGTAATGTATTTCTAGATCAAAGCATACCCCATATGGACAGCAGAATGACCTTCGACCTTGATTTCGGAGGATATTACTTAACAAAAGACTACTATGTTGGTTTGTCTACAACTCATTTGAATAAATCTACTTTAAAAGTCGACGACAAACAATCCATTTTTAATGCAAGACATTATTATGTTTCTGGTGGTTACCACTATCAGCTTCCCAATCCACTTCTTCTTTTCAGCCCGTCTTTACTTGTTAAAACCGATGGTGCTACAACCCAGTTTAATGTAAATGCATTAATAACATACAATAATAAGATATCCGGTGGCGTTGCTTATAGTGTAGGGGATGCCATCAGCCCGATGATCATTGCCAGAATAGGCGAAATACAGGCTGGACTTTCCTACGATATCGGATTATCTGATATTGCAAAATATAATAATGGATCGTTTGAATTTTTCCTTGGATACTGTTTTACAATCACCAAGGACACAAGACAAGGCAAATATAAAAGCGTTAGATTTTTAAATTAATTATTGTTTATTCTTGCATCTGCAATATATAATAATGACGGAGGTATTATGAAAAAAGTATTTTTTCCAGGATTAGTAATTGCATTATGGCTGATTATCTCTGGTTGTCCACCTGCCGGAAACGGTGAACTCATGGGCGTACAGGACAGAGAGATCTGGTACGAACCAGATCCTTTCGGAATGCTTTTCATCCCGATGGGCAGCTATAATATGGGTCCCAATGATCAGGATATTCCATGGGCAATGAACTCTCAGTCGAAAACTGTTTCTGTTCAGGCATTCTGGATGGATGAAACAGAAATTACCAACAACGAATACCGGCAGTTTTGCTTCTGGGTTCGTGACTCTTTATCTTATAAAATCCTTGCAGGCAAAGATGGTAACGGCCCCGTTCCAACAAACGTCAGAGGCGACTCTTACCTGAAACTCCCCATCACAGATTTTTGGGATGTTAATTATCTTTCTACTGACGATGAAACTTATCTGACTGATAATGCTTTTATTGACTGGACTGTTAAAATTGATCACAAAGAAAAAGCACATGCCGATGAACTTGAAAAAGCCGGCATGTATTATCCCCGTCATGAAAGATATTACCGCAGAAAAGAATACGATGTAAGAAAATGGAATTTCGAATATTACTGGATTGACCTTCGTCAGGCATCAAAGAAATTTTACTATGATGAACAAAAAACCAGAACTTACGCTGCTTTTGACGTTGATATCAAAGAAAAAAACAACGGCGAAAAAGAAATCAAAATCGTAAACAACCGTTACGGCGGTAACGTAGGAAACGAACCTGTAAAATATTATAATGAAAAAGGCGAACGCGTTGATGTTAGAAGCCGCGCTTCCTTTATCATGAAAGATATTATCAATGTTTATCCTGATACACTTTGCTGGGTTAGAGATTTTTCTTACTCATTCAATGAACCTATGACCAATATGTACTTCTGGCATCCTGCCTATGACAACTACCCCGTTGTTGGAGTTAGCTGGAGACAAGCCAGGGCTTTCAGTATCTGGAGAACCCAACTTCTGAATGGCTATTACTCTGAAAACGGAATGACATACATCCAGGATTTCAGACTTCCTAACGAATCAGAATGGGAATATGCTGCCCGTGGAGGCCTCGACCTCTCTATGTACCCATGGGGCGGTTACTATACCAGAAATTATACCGGTTGCTTTATTGCCAACTTTAAACCCTTACGCGGTGACTACCGTGCCGATGGAGGTTTTCACACTGTTATCGTTGCAAGCTACGACCCCAATGACTACGGATTGTATGACATGGCAGGAAACGTTGCCGAATGGACTGCTTGTGCATTCGACGAATCAGATTACAGTTTTTCAGATGACTTAAACCCCGAATATTTCTACGAAGCCAGAGAAAGTGACCCCCCTGTTAAAAAACGCAAGGTTTTAAGAGGCGGTTCATGGAAAGATATCGGATACTATATGCAGTGCGGTACCCGTACCTATGAATACCAGGACACCGCCAAATCATTTATCGGATTCAGAAATGTCCGTACTTACCTAGGCCGCGACAAAGCTGATGACATTAGCCGTTCACAAGTATATTAGTAATTAACCATTATAAACATTAACTAAAAATTCGTACGTTATGAACTTTTCCGAAATTGTTGAATCCAAAGGTTACAAAGCTTTTATGTCAAAGCTGTACGGACTTGGAGCTTCCGTAGTAATTGTAGGTGCTTTGTTTAAAATTATGCACTGGCCCTTTGCCGGTATTATGCTTATTTGCGGACTGGGTACTGAAGCACTTATTTTCGCTGCGTCAGCGTTTGAGCCACCTCACGAACACATTGACTGGACTATTGTTTATCCGGAACTTGCCGGTTTATCTGCTGAAGATGAAGAAGCATTCCTTGATGATCCCAAAATTTCTAAGAAAAAATCAGCTCTTGAAAAATTTGACGAGATGATTAACGAAGCTCAGATTACTCCAGATCTTTTTGCTAAACTGGGTACAGGTCTTCACAGTTTGAATGATACAACTTCAAAACTCTCTGATTTATCAGATGCTACTCTGGTTACCAACGACTATGTACAGAATGTTAAAAAAGCTTCGACCTCCATGTCAAGCTTCACCGACACTTACGGTTCTTCTGTTGAATCACTTAACCAGTCTGCCGGTAAACTTTCTGAGTCTTACATCAAAACTTCTGATGTTATTTCTAAATCTGCCAATGAATTTTCAGGTGTATTGGCCGAATCATACCAAAAATCCTCAGAAATGATTACCAAATCTGCTGAAGAATTTGCCGGTAAAGTTACCAGCACTGGTACTGAAATTCACCAGACAGTTAAAGCTCAGGGTCAGGCATTGGCCGAATCTTATGCCAAATTAACTTCTGCTATGAATGACGAGTTTGCCAAATCAACTGATGGCAATAAATCATACGGCGAACAACTGGAGTCAATGACCAAAAACCTTACCGCTTTGAATGCTGTTTATGAAATTCAGCTTACAAATTCAAACGAACACATCGAAGCTTCAAAAGAACTTTACAGCGGACTGCATGATATGATGCATCAGTTTAAAGAATCAGCCAACGATGCTAAAGTTTACAGGGAAGAAGTTTCTAAACTTGGTAAAAACCTCATGGCACTCAATACCATTTATGGTAACATGCTTTCAGCCATGACAATCAGGTCTAACGATTAATTTGAATTAACGTATGGGCGCAACGAATTGTCCGGAAACCCCGCGGCAGAGAATGATTTCTATGATGTATCTGGTGCTAACTGCTCTGTTGGCACTGAACGTATCTAAAGACATTCTCGATGCCTTTGTCATTGTAAACGACGGTCTTACTAAGACAACTGAAAACTTTAATGCTGCAAACCAGGGAATTTACCAGGAGTTTGATAAACAATATCAGCTATCCAAAACAAAAGTTGAAAAATGGAAAAATAAAGCTGACGAAGTAAAAAAGAAAGCCGATGAGCTTTTTGCTAAATTCGACGAGTTTAAACTGAAAATCCTTACCACAGCAGGTGAAGATGAGGCAATTGTTACCGAAAACGGAAAAACAAGAATTGACGGTTTAAAAATTGCGGCAAAAGACAATACTGATGTTCCTGCTCAAATCATGATTACTGAAGGCGGCGGTGCTGAACTGAAAAAATTAATGGATGAATTTCGTACATTTCTTATTTCATTGGTTAAGGAAAGCAAAGGTGATGACAATTTGATGTCATCACTTGAAGTGTTCCTTAATACCAATGAACATACTGACGAAGCTACAGGTGAAGTACATCCATGGGAATCTTACAACTTTGAACATCTTCCAATGATTGCTGTAATCACCATCATGTCAAAAATACAGGGTGATATCAGGAATTCTGAAGCAAAAGTAATCAACTTCCTGATGCAACAGATTTCAGGTGACGACATTCCTTTCAATAAAGTTGATGCAATTGTGTATTCTCCATCTACCGATATTATTTCAGGTGGTGATTATCAGGCACAGATTTTTATCGCTGCTTATGATACCCTTGCAAAACCTGAATTTTATATTGGTAAATTTGATAAGAGTCATAAACTTGAAGGTACAGAAGGAACTGATTGGTGGAAACTTGATTCTGTTGCCAATGGAAAAGGTTTCTACAAAGTACCAAGCCCCAGTGTGGGTATTAAAGAATACACAGGTTTTATTAAACTTCCAACACCTAAAGGCGATAAATACTATGATTTCAGTGCAGGATACAAAATCACTCCTCCAAGTGCCGCTGTTTCTCCTACAAAGATGATGGTATTTTATATTGGTGTTGACAACCCTGTTAAAGTTAGTGCTGCCGGTATCCCGCCAGATAAAGTTCAGGCTGTTGGACAAGGCTGTACATTGTCACCAAAAGGAAATGGCGAATATATTGCCCGTGTAAAAGCCGGAAAAGAATGTTTCGTTAGTGTTTCCGGTGAAGTGGGTGGTAAAAACATGTCTTTTGGAAGAGAAAAATTCATTATCAAAAGGATTCCTGACCCAATTCCTGGTATAGGTGGAAGAAAAAATGGTGAAGGTATTGCCCGTAGTTCACTTGCTGCAGGTTCATTTATCTACGCCAGAAGACCTGATGGATTCGATTTTGAATGTACTTTTAAAGTACTTAGTTTTTCACTGAGTGTTGATGTTGGAGGAACAACCAAAGAAGAGAAAGCCAATGGTGCTGCAATTACCGGCGGTCAGGCTCAACTGATTTCCAAGGTTAAAATTGGTGGAAACGTAGTATTTAAAAATATTAAGGCTGTTGGCCCTGATGGCGAAGTCAGGAACCTGACACCCCTGGTATTCTCATTGCAATAAAAAAACAGACACTCAGGACTTATTAGCCCTGAGTGTCTTTAAATAAATTAAATATTAATAATATGAAACGATTGATCTTACTGTCACTGAGCCTTGTTTTTGTTGTTTCTGCCTACACTCAGGAAGTGGACATCCTCGGCGGTTTGTATAAAAAGGAACACGTGCCCGATCGCGGACCGATTCCTTATCATACATTCAGACAATCTGATGCGATGTGGACTAAAATAGTATGGAGGAAACTTGATTTAAGAGAAAAAATCAATCTTCCCTTATATTATCCTATTGAATCTAAATACGATCTTAATACTGTTCTTCAACCACAGGATGACAGATTCAATTTAGTTAGTTTATTATTATTTATGGGTATTGGTACTTATGGATATGCCACTTATTTGGAAACATTGTTGCCAAATGTTTATCCTGACCAAAAAATTGTTATCCTTGAACACCTCAAGCAACTGGAGGAACTTAACGCCAAAGAAAATTGGGGTGAGTTGGGACGAAACCGTCCGGGCTCCATGGCAATGCATGACAGGTGGCTAAACTATTTTGTTTACGATGATCATGAATTTAAAGTACCTCAAAACTTTACAAAAATTTGGGGTTATATGGGTGGTGGACTTGACTCGGTTATTATTTACGATGAAAACGGTATGGAAGTTTATGATGCCAACGGCATGATTGCTAAAAGAGCCGAATTCAAAGAAATCCGTCCGGGTGAAGTTACTGAGCTTAAAGTAAAAGAAGTTTGGTATTTTGATAAAAACAGAGCCAAAATGGAAGTACGTATTGTTGCCATTTGCCCAACCCGTTACTTCCTTGACCCCATCGAAAAGAAACAAAAAAATGCTGAAATCGGTTGGTTTTATTTCCCTGCTTTCAGACCAATTCTTGCCACACATGAAGTATTTAACACCAGTAATGATGCTGAACGTATGTCGTTCGACGATTTATTCTGGAAAAGAAGGTTCAGCAGTTTTGTTTATGCTGAAACAAATGTTTATAACAACAGGTTGATTAATGAATACCAGTATGGTCTTGACGCTTTACTTGAAGCCGACAAGATAAAAGACTGGATGTTTGAAATTGAACACGATTTATGGAATTATTAATATGAAAAAAGCGGCTTTCAGCCGCTTTTTTTTTGACCAATTTTTGTCAAACAAACACAATTTCCGCACTATTTAACCGGGAAAATGCGTTTTTCAGAAAAAACGTATATTATGAAACGGCTCACATTACTTTTAACCGCCGTTGTTTTTGTTGTTTCTGCCGCCGCACAGTTTACTCTTGAACCCGAACCGTTCCTCTTAAACGAGAGGGCCGAAAAAGAACCTGTTCCCTATCCAAATGTCAGGCAGGCTGACATTATGTGGTCTAAAACCGTTTGGAGAAGGATTGACCTTAGAGAGAAAATAAACCTTCCGCTCTATTACCCTGTGGAAAATTATTATGACATTAATTCTCCTTTTTTTCCTCTCGACAAAAGGTATAACGTTGTTTCTCTGTTGCTTTATGAGGTTATGGCCTATTATGGCAACACACAGGCTATTAAAAACACCGACCCTAATAATGATAAGGTCACTGTGTTAAACAAGTTGCTTGAAGCAGAACAGTCAAACGAAAAAAAAGGCTTTGGACCACTGGGAAAAAAATCCGATCCCTCCTACCTCAATTATTACGTTTATGATGATGATGAATTCAAAATACCAAAAAGTTTTACTTCGGTGTGGGAATCCCTTGGTGGAGGCTATGATTCTGTACCCAAATACAGTATTTATGGTGAAGAGATAGTTGATGAAAACGGGAAACTGATATACGAAAAAGTCGAAAAATCAATGCGAATTGATCAGGTAGTTGAATTACAACTGAAAGAGGTATGGTATTTTGATAAAAACAGAAGCAAAATGGAAGTCAGAATTCTGGCCATTTGCCCGGTAAGATTATACTATGATGAATATTTCAAAAAAGATATGCGTGTGGAAATCGGCTGGTTTTATTTTCCAGCAGTCAGAAAAGCTTTTGCAAACCACGAAGTATTCAACAGAGGCAATGATGCCGAAAGAAGGTCCTTTGATGACATCTTCTTTAAACGCATGTTCAACGGATATATCTATGCCGAGACTAATGTTTACAACAACAGGAAAATAAATGAATACCAACAGGGTGCGGATGCTTTGCATGAAGCCGAAGAAATAAAAGATGATATCTTTAAATTTGAACATGACCTTTGGAATTATTGATTTTCCAAAAGAATTTCATAACCATGGCCTTAACATGACTATGAAAAGTCCTTGAAATCGGCCTTTAGTCCTAACAACGATTTTTAGCCATTCCGCAGTCAATTTATATAAGAAGCTACCCTCTTCAGGGGATAGCTTCTTGCTGTTAATATCAAAAACTCAACAAAGCGATAATTCATTACCGCCAACTGTCCTTAACTTTTCACCAACCGGTAACAGTCAATATATTAAATGCTTGTATTCCTTAATTTTGGTATCAAATAGGGTGTTTTACACTTTATAGGTAATTTCCTAATACTTCACTTATGAGAACTGTTATTTGTATTTTATTATTTATCTGGTTGCTGCCTTTTACAGGTGTTTCAACCGGTCGAGATTTTATTGAGAACAAAGGCCAGGTTGCCACAGGAGAAGGTTTAATCAAAAACGATGTTTTGTTTAAATCTTCCCATAACAACACAAGTCTGTTTTTTATGAAAGACCGTGTTGTTTTTCTTTTTAATAAATATGAAACGATTCCTTCAGAAGAATCAAGAAAAGAAAGGGCTCTTGGTAATTTTAAAAAGGCCGAAGTGCTTGAAACCAAACCAATGATTTTCAGAATGGATCTTGAATTTGTTAATTCAAATCACGACGTGGAAATACATGGCGAAGGTTTAATGGAATATCATTCCAATTACTATCTTGCCCATTGTCCTGATGGAATTCTTAATGTAAAGCATTACTCCTCTATTACTTATAAAAATCTTTATCCTGGAATTGACCTGAGATATTATTATAATGAATCGGGATTTAAATATGATTTTATTGTTCATCCCGGTGGAGATATTAATGATATCAGGTTCAGGTATAACGGAGCATCCGAAGTGTCTTTAGGCACTTTAGGCGAAATGAACATCACTTTTGCCGACAACCGGCTAATGACCGAAGCCAGTCCGATTGCCTATTTCTCCGAAACTAACAACAGTGCAGATGTTCAATTTAAATATGATCCCATTTCGGGTGAAGCAGGTTTTATATGTGATCAGGAAATAACACAGGAACTTGTTATTGACCCGGCAATTACCTGGGCAACCTATTTTTATAATTCCTCTTCGACTGAGACAACTACGAACAATTACACCAATTCTGAATATGATGCCAATGGAAATCTTTTCATGGCCGCGCAAACCTATGATAATGCATTTCCAACTGTTAATGCCGGGGGTTCAACCTGGTATGATGCCTCAAGTACAACCATGATTAAAGTTGTGGTGCTAAAATTCACTGCTGCCCGCGCCCTTGTTTGGTCAACATACTATGGCGGCGATCAGTATGATTGCCTTGCCGGCTGCACGGATTACGGAAAAGCGCTTGCACTTGACAACAACGGAAATGTATATGTTTCAGGTTATACCACTGGTGGAACCACTGTATTTCCAACATACAATCCAGGTGGCGGAGCTTTTTATCAGGATCAGTCCAAATGTTATGGACAAACCTCCTTCTTTGTAAAATTCAATAATTCGGGTGTCAGATTATGGGCATCAATGTACCAGCATGAAAATGCCAATACAAATTGGGCCGGAATAGTTGTTAATTCGATAACCTCTGACGGAACATACCTGTATTTTTCGGGCCAGACCTATCGATCAAACACCAATGATATTCCCTTGCGGAATCCGGGGGGTGGAGCTTATTATCAGGGAGCATTTGCTGGGGATATGGATGCTTTTGTTGGCAGATTCAATTCATCATGCGCATTGAACTGGTCAACCTATGTGAATTCCGGAAACACATCAAATAAGGCCTATGCAGCCGGATTGGATGTAACCTGTGATGCGAGTGGGAATTTCTATATGACCGGCCGTGAAACAAGTAATACAGGCCCTGTGGTACACCACCTGATTACAAATCCAGGCGGTGGTGCTTTTATGCAATCCACACCCAATGGATCCCAGAATATTCAGATAAGCAAATTCAATTCCTCCCTGCAATCGGTTTGGTCAACCTATTATGGAGGCAATGATATGGATATTCCATCGACCATAGAAGTTAATTCAAATGGAAATATCTTTATTGTGGGCAGATGTACAGAAAGCACAAATTTTCCAACTTACGATCCGGGCGGAGGTGCATGGTGTCAAACCACCAAGCCAACAGCAGCCAACATGCAGGATGGTTTTGTCCTGAAATTTTCATCAACGTGTGCACGTTTATGGGCATCCTATCTGGGAGGTACGGGCGCATCAACAAATCATTTTTCAGGATTGGCTCTTGACAATTTAGGAAATGTGTATGTTTCGGGATATACAAACAGTACAACCATGTCGACACTTACCCAGAGCGGTTCATATAACCAGGCGTCAATCGGGGGCAATTATGACATGTTTTATTATCAGTTTGACCAGAATTGCGTAAGGCAGTGGGCAACCTATTATGGAAGTACCAGTCAGGAAACAGCCTACAACGGCAGGTTCGGATATCATGATGCTGCCTGCGGTTTACAGATGATCACCTGGATGGGAACACAAAGCACCAGTCTTTCTGCGGTAAATCCGGGCGGAGGAGCCTGGTACCAGTCAACCGGAGGAAGTACCTATAACGATTTCTTTGTTGAATTTTCAAATTCAGGCAGTCCTTTAGCTGTTAGTGTTTCAGCATCTGCAAGTCAAACAACAATTTGTTCGGGTACCTCAGTAACATTTACTGCAACCCCGACAAACGGGGGTTCAAGTCCTGCATACCAGTGGTATCTGAACGGAAATCCAGTCGGAACCGGTTCAACTTACGCCAGTTCATCACTGGGCAACGGAGATCAGGTATATTGTGTATTGACAAGTTCAGAAGGTTGCACTACAGGAAATCCTGCAACTTCTTCAACCATAACAATGACCGTTAACTCCAGTTCAACAGCACCCACTTCCATAACCGCTTCCTCAACCAACATTTGTCCGGGAGACAACGTTACCCTTACTGTATCAGGAGGATCTTTGGGAACAGGGGCAAGCTGGCATTGGTATACAGCAAGTTGCGGTGGAACATCAGCAGGAACCGGAAGCTCGATTTCTGTTAATCCGTCAGCTACCACAACCTATTATGTAAGGGCTGAAGGAAACTGCAACACTACAACCTGCTCATCAGTAACCATTACCGTAAAAACAACCTCTACTGCCCCTGCCAGTATATCAGCAACATCTACAACTGTTTGTCCGGGTGATAATGTGACTCTTTCCATAACAGGAGGTTCTTTAGGCACCGGAGCAAGCTGGCACTGGTACACCGGAAGCTGCGGCGGTACTGCAGCAGGTACTGGAAGTTCAATCATTGTTACTCCATCAGCTACTACAACTTATTATGTAAGGGCCGAAGGCGATTGTAATACTACAACCTGCGCATCGGTGACCATTACATATCAAACGAATTCTACTGCTCCGTCATCAATTACAGCGTCTTCAACTTCAGTTTGCTCAGGTGATCTGGTAACTCTGACCGTTTCAGGAGGCTCTTTGGGTACAGGAGCAAGTTGGAACTGGTATACCGGAAGTTGTGGCGGAACATTGGCCGGAACCGGAACATCCATTAATGTAAATCCGACCTCAACCACAACATATTATATCAGAGCCGAAGGGAGTTGTAATACAACCACCTGCGCATCGGTAACAGTAACAGTAAAAACTCTGTCAGTTGCACCGGCATCAGTTTCAGCAACTTCTACCTCTATCTGTTCAGGCGCCAGTGTTGACTTATCGGTTAGCGGAGGAAGTCTGGGAACAGGCGCTTCATGGTACTGGTATACCGGAAGTTGTGGCGGTACTTCAGTTGGAACCGGGGCGTCAATAAACGTTGCTCCCACAGCCACTACAACATATTATGTAAGAGCTCAGGGCGATTGCAACACAACAACTTGTGCTTCAGTAACTGTTAATGTAAGCACACCATCATCGGCACCTGCCGGAATAATTGCATCATTAACAACTATTTGTGAGGGTGAAAATGTTGATCTAAGTGTTTCAGGAGGAACTCTTGGAACCGGAGCAAGCTGGCATTGGTATACCGGAAGCTGCGGAGGCACATCTGCTGGTACCGGATCCTCAATAAATGTTAGTCCGGCTGTTACCACAACTTATTATATCAGGGCTGAGGGCGATTGCAACAATACAACATGTGCTTCGGTTACAATTACTGTAAATACCTTGTCGGCTGAACCGGTTTCAATCACTGCTTTGCAAAATCCCATTTGTGATGGCACCACTGCCACGCTTAACGTTACAGGCGGATCACTTGGAACAGGTGCCGACTGGTATTGGTATGTAGGTTCATGTGGAACCGGTAGTGTTATTGGCACAGGAAATTCATTAACCGGAACCCCTTCAACAACCCAGACATTTTATGTAAGAGCCGAGGGCGATTGTAACACCACCGCTTGTGTAAGTTTGGAACTTGTAGTCAATGATCCGCCAAACTCAGGATTTGAAGGAGCAGCCACTCTTTGTCCAAATGATGATCCCATCAATCTGTTTGACTACCTCAATGGCAGTCCGGATGCAGGCGGCTCATGGTTCAACGAATCAGGCGATCCGGTAAACGATATATTTGATCCCTCAACTGACAGTCCGGGCGTTTACACCTACACCGTTTTTGGAATTTCCCCCTGTCCCAATGCATCTACCGACATTGCGGTTTATATCAATCCTTTGCCTGTAGTTGATTCCTTAAATGTTACAGCATTAACAGTATGCGAACCACCATACGATGGCACAATAACCGTTTATGTAAATGGAAGCGCTAATGATCATCTATATGCTATCAATGGCGGAGTTCAGCAAACTGATAGCATTTTTACAGGCTTAAACGCAGGTACTTATATTATTTCCATTGAAAGTCCGGATGGCTGTATTATCGAAACAACAGCTACTGTGTCTTCTTCAAGCGGACTGATGATTGATTCGGTAAATATTTCGGCTCCGCTATGTTTCGGAGGAAATGATGGCATGGCTACAATATATTCTGATGCAGGATTTCTGTACAGCATAGATGGTGGAGCAACCTATCAGACGCTCAATATCTTTGACAATCTATCAGCAGACACCCTTGACGTTGTTGTTCAGGATGAATCGGGTTGTGAGTTTTCGGGGCAGGTTGTAATAACCGAACCCGATCAGGTAAATGCAACCACATCTGTAATTAACTCAAATTGTGGTCCAAACGGATCAGCAACAGTAATTGCAACCGGAGGAACCGGAACACTTTCTTATATTTGGAATACAGGAGAAACCACTTCGTCTGCCACAGGACTTGTCCCGGGTAGTTATACAGTTACAGTCACCGATGAAAATCTTTGTTCAATTATCCTGACTGCCGTTGTAGGAGAAGACGGCGAGATACTTGATCTGTCGAATACACTACAGAATCCGCTTTGCAATGGTGACACAAATGGTCAGATTAGTGTCACTGCGCTTTCGGGCACAGCACCCTATACCTATAATTGGTCAAACGGTGAAACCACGGATAACATTTCCGGGTTAGAAGGCGGGGAATATTTCCTGACCGTTACCGATGCCAACGGATGTTCAGCTATTGACACCTTTAACATCCAGGAACCGGAAATTTTGGCAACAACCTACGATGTGACCAATGTAAGTTGTTACGAAGGGCATGATGGTTCGATATTGCTCAATATTACAGGTGGCACGCCAATTTACAACATTGAATGGAGTCCGTTTGGTTTTGCCCAGGACAGCAATCTTTACTATCAGTTGATTCATGGAGGATATGCAGTAACAATTACTGATGCCAACGGGTGCCAACTGGTAATTCCAAAAATTGATGTTCTGCAGCCCAATGAACTTGTAATCGGGTTTACCTCGATAAATCCCCAATGTAATGGAGAAGAAACCGGAAGCATAACCACCCAGATAATCGGCGGAGTGCCTCCCTACACCTATACATGGTCAAATGATGCAACGACCTCAGGCCAAAGCAGCTTAAGTGCAGGCAGTTATACGCTTACAGTTACCGATATAAATGGCTGCATCATTGATTCGCTGGTAGTAATAACAGAACCCGATTCGCTTTTGCTGACCTCAGAAACAGGCATCAGTAATATAGATATCACAGTAACAGGAGGAACCACACCATACGAATATCTTTGGTCGGGCAGTCAAACCACCGAAGACCTGAGCGGTTTAACAGGCGGCATCTATACAGTAACTGTAACAGATTTAAATGGCTGTGTAGTTTCGGGATCGTATGAATTCATTATAAACCTTGATATACCTGATGCATTTTCGCCGAATGGAGATGGGGCCAATGACGGATGGGAAATAGTTGGAATTGATCAATATCCGGGATGTCGTGTTGAAATTTACAACAGATGGGGCCAGATGATATTTGAATCAAACGGATACAATGAAATGTGGGACGGAACCTATAACGGGCAGGAAATGCCTCACGGATCGTATGTTTTTATACTTGATCTTGGAGAAGGTTCAGAGCCAATCAACGGAATTGTAACAATTATCAGGTAATTGAAAAATAATAATAACTAATAATCAGAATAGCTGATTTGAAAAAGAAAAATATATGAAAAAGATAATAATAACACTGACCGCATTGATAGCCATGATTTCCATGTCAAATGCACAGCAACTTCCATTATACAGTCAGTATATGATGAACGGTTTTCTTTTGAATCCGGCAATGGCAGGCAGCACAGATTATGCACCAATCAGACTAACAGCCCGTACGCAATGGGTTGGAATTGATAATGCTCCCCAAACTTTGGCTGCCAGTGGACACACAAAAATTGGCAATAATATGGGAGCAGGAGGATATATTTACACAGATATGTTCGGACCGGTTTCCAGGACAGGAATTCAGGGTTCATATGCTTACCACATGAACCTCAATAGTGATCTTAAGTTGGGTTTGGGGTTATCTATGTCGGCATTTCAGTATAAGCTGGATGAAAACAATCTTCACATCATTGACGAATCAGATTATGCAATCAATGGTGGAATAGAGACAGTATTTGTTCCGGATGCAAATTTCGGGGCCTATCTGTATCATGAAAAATATTTCGTTGGGTTAGCGGCACAGCAATTAATACAGTTTAAAATCAACATTGGCGATAATAACAATAACCTCAACCAGCTTGTCAGGCATTATTATTTTTCGGGAGGATATACTTTTAATCTAGGTGAAAAATTCAATCTTCAGCCCTCATTGCTGCTAAAAGGGACTGAGCGTTCTCCATTTCAGGTTGATATTAACCTGAAGGCATTTTACCAGAGAAATTACTGGCTTGGTATTTCATACCGGACACAAGACGCAGTGATAGCCATGTTAGGATTGAAAGTAGACAAATACATCATTGGTTATGCTTTTGACTATACATTAAGCAATATTATTAATTACAGTTCAGGTTCACACGAAATAATGATCGGTATCAACCTGGGCGAAGGAAAAGATTCCGGATCCCGCTTGTTGTAATGCAACAATCCCTCTCTCTCATAAGTGAGTTTTGTTTTAAGAACCCCGGTGCCGGAACCGGGGTTTTTATTTTGGAAAAAATGAACATCCACAAACAAAAAAACCCCTTGCGAGGTCATTGTTACTTTTTTAAAATGAGGGTTAAAACACTATTCTCTCTATTACTTATTACGTCGTGCATTAACGCTACAAAGGGAATACATTTTTCTGAATTATCAAATAGCCATGTAACAAACGGTGGGTTTCATGTTGTCAGTGGTGGTTATTTTTGCTTAAGAGGTTGAATCTACAGATGAAATTCTTTCAATTTCTGCAAAAACTCATCCTTTTTTCTCCTGGAAATCTCGATTTGTGTACCATCAACCATTGTGAGATAACCACCATCACGTTTATGGACAGACTTAACCTGAGCTGTGTTGATGAGATGTGAACGATGTATTCTGAAAAAATTATACTCATTTAAAAGCTCTTCAAATTCGCCAATATTTCTTGAAACAAAGTGTTTTACATTGTTTGTCATATAAACGGTAGTATAGCGGTTATCCGCTTCAAAACGAACAATATCGTCAATTTCAACAAACGTGTCACAATCGTTTATGAATAAAGCAATTCGTTTTGGTTTTTTTCCTGAAATATTTTCCATGAGGTTTTCAACCCTTCCGAAGCCGGATTTTGTTTTCCGTTTTTCAAGTACTTTTTTTATTGCTGCGGAAACATCTTTTTCATTTAATGGTTTTAGCAGGTAATCAACCGCCGAAACCCTGAATGCCTGAACGGCATAACGGTCATAGGCAGTAATAAAAACAACATCAAATGTTCGGTTTTCAACTGCTTTCAGCAAATCAAAACCATTTGCATAAGGCATTTCAATATCAAGAAACAGCAAATCAGGTTTTAGCTCATTAATTTTTTTCAGTGCTTCAATTACCGAGTTTGCCTTTGCACAAACCTCAACTTCGGGACAGCAGTTATTTACCATGGTTTCGATCAGGTCGGCTGCATGGCGTTCATCATCAACAACAATTGCTTTAATTGGTTCCATAGTGTTATTTTATTACCGGTAGATTTAAGACAACTTTTGTGCCAATAGGGTTGCCTGAGCCATCCATCAAATCAATATATTTTAGATTTAATTGATTACCATACAATGAATTAATAAGCTGCAATCTATTCTTTGTTATTTTTGTTCCCAAAGATTCATGACTTTTTTGTCTTTCGTTTATCTCCCTCGATTTTACTCTTCCTATTCCATTATCCTCAACCGAACAGATTATTAAATCATCCTCTCGGGAAATATGAATAACCAGCTTCTTATTGCCTTCAAGCTTATGCAACAGTCCATGCCAAATTGCATTTTCAACAAAAGGCTGGATAATGAGTGTGGGAATCATCAGAAAATCAGCTTCGACCAATGAATCAATAATAATTTCATACTTAAAGTCGCCTCTAAACCTTAGGCTTTCAAGTTCAAGGTACAGTTCAATTGCCTGAATTTCTCTTCGGATAGGTATCTGCTGCTGCTGAGAGTTTTCAAGTATCAGCCTGAGCAATAATGAAAATTTAGACAGATATTCGGCTGATTTTTCCTTGTCGTTTTTGTAGATGAAATATTGAATTGAATTTAAGGAATTAAAAAGAAAATGCGGGTTCATTTGCTGTGTCAATGATTTTTGTCTGTACAAATTCAATTCCTGATTCAACATTATGGTTTTCTTTATGTTCTTCATTCTTAATTTATAAACAACAAGGAAAATAAATCCGACGACACATAATGCCAAAATCCATATCAGCAATTTAAACCAAAGAGTATCCCAATATGGCGTAAGTATTTCAAATTCAATAACCAGCGGTTTCTTTGACCATTCACGATCTTCGTTCAATGAGTATGCAATAAACTTGTAGGTTCCGGGTTTTAATGATGAATATCTTGCTGAATTTTCTGTTCCGATATTCCATTTGGTATCAACTCCAATTAATTTGTATTTATATATTTTCTTTTCTATTAATTTATAGTTCAGGCTAATAAATGAAATGAAAATTGAGTTCTCATTGTAATCAAGCATGTACTTATCTTTAGCTTCAACCTGTTTACCATTTATTTCAATCCTTTTTACATAAACGGGTGGATGATTATGTGAATTTCTAACCGTTTTCACATTTAAAATTGCCAGTCCTTCAGAAGTAGCAAGATATATGAGAGAATCACGGATTTTAACTTCATGGATATTGTCGGAAGGAAGACCATGACTTTTGCTAATTATAGTGATATCCGGACTATTAAAATTTCCTTTTTTAAAAACAATTTTATTCAGACCTGAATTTGTAGCTGCCCACAAAGCACCATTGGAATAAAACAATGAATTAATGATATTACTTGACAACCCTTCTTTTTTGGTAATTTTTGAAAGTATTTTATTCTTCTTTAAAAGAATCAACCCATTGCCTTTTGTGGCCAGATAATAAATATCTTTATTTTTAACTATATCCAGAACCCTGACTTTTAAACTGTCATTTGCTTCTGATAAATAGTTTAACTGGTTATTTCTGTAATCATATGAATATAATCCATTAATTGCACCAATCAGAAACCTGCCATTGCCATCATTAATTATTGCATCAGCTCTTGAATTATAATACTTATACATTATTTTATTAATACTGTCGGGGGTAACAATAAATAAACCCGTAGTGGTTGTATAAAGCATTGAGTCTTCGTTTATTATTGCTGAGCTGATTCCTGTATAGAGAAGCGATTTTTTGTTATTAATTAAAACATTCTCTCTTTTCCCTTTACCGTTATAGACCAAAAAAGATTTGTCGCTGGAAACTGTTAAAATATCATTCCACATTCCCAGATTATAAACATTAAAATCATATTGGCCATTAATATTAATTTTTTTAATGCTTTGATTTTTCAAAAGTACTAACCCGTTATTCTGAAGCCCAATATATACTTCGTCTTCAAGTGGAAGGACCGTATTAACCTGGTTTATTTTTGATTTGCTTTCTACAGAATAAGTAATTATTTCCTTTGAAGGAGTGTAAAAAACGCCCTGTTCTACTGTTGTAAACCAGTAGCCACCTGAGTTATCCTTTAAAACAGAAGTAACCGAGTAATCATTTAAAAAGTGATGTTTTTCAGTTAAAAAGTCCGTGTTATTAAAACAAACTACCCCGTTTTTTAATAACCCAAACCAAATCAATCCGGCCTGATCAATTCCCATCCAAACAATTTTGTTTTCAAAAGCCACATAATCAACATCTTTACCCTTTTCAAATACAAATAAGAGTTTTCCCTTGGCAAGCAGATATTTATTTTTTAGCTTTTCAGCATAGGAATATCCTTCAGTATTATATAAAGATGCATCGTATTTAAATGAAAATGTGTCACTGCTAAGTTTAAATGTAATTTCAGGAACAAATAATCTGGTTTTTGGTATTATTTTTCCTTTATATTCCCAAACAACATTTTTATTGAATGGTGTTTCCTCCACTTTAATTTTCCCTTCATTGGAAATACGAACTGTTCCCAAATTGAAAGATTCCAAAATAATATTGTCATTTTCATCAACAAAAAAACAGTTTTTCAGGGGGTTGGGTGTGTTGTTGGGTATGCTCTGAATGAGGTTATTGTACTTATAAGGGATAATTTTACCATTATAATAATAGGACAATTTAGATGAAAATGTGACAAACCATATTCTTCCCTTATAATCTTCATAAATTTCAAATACAGTATTATCGGGCAAACCGTTTTCCATATCGAAGTTAGTGAAGTTTTCACCGTCGTATTTGCAAACCCCATTGTTTGTGGCGAACCAGATATACCCCTTTGAATCCTGAAAAACATGATAAACCTCATTGCTGGGAAGGCCGTTTTCAGAGGAAAAATTTATAAAATGAGGTGACTGCGAAAAAACCCCGACAGTATAAAGAAAACATATAAATTTAAGGATAATTTTCATCCGGAAAAATTACATTCCTTTATTAATCATTCACAAATATCGTAAAAATTCTATGGGATAAAAATCTTTTTTGTGAGATAGCTTCCGGAATCTGAAATATTAATAAAATAAATGCCTGTGGTAATACTTATTTCATCAAGGTTTATTTCCGTTGTACCATGCAACAGATTACTGTAAATTGTTCTTCCGGTAACATCACAAATTGACATTCTGATTAACTGCAAATTATCATTGCTCACAACGTGGATAGTATTGGTATTGTTATCGGCATAAACATTCAGAATGTTTTCATTGGCAGCGTTTACTGCAACAATTTCAGAATATGAAAATTTGCCATCAAAATCAGTTTGTTTCAGTCTGTAATAAGATGTACCGGTATGCGGATTATAATCTGTGTCGCTGTAATCAATTCTGGTAAAAGAAGTTCCGGCACCGGCAATCCGTTTTAGTTCATCAAACAGAAATCCATCGGACGAGCGTTCAATTGTAAAGTAATCGTTATTTTGTTCCGATGATGTTGACCATGTTAGTTCAACATTACCTCCTTCAAAAACTGCATTAAAACTGATGAGTTCAATGGGCAGTAAAAATGCGGATATTCCAATTGCATGGTGGCTAAAAGAAGTAATATTGTTCCGTTGTGCATAACCCCCTGCAAGAGTGGTTCCGGGAGTACCCGGCGCATTGAGTGATCCTGTTGATTCTCCAGCCCAATCAGAAGCAAGGGTAGAAGATGAGTTTCTTTTCAGCGGACCAAATTGTCCATCGACAATTCCTGAGAACGGGCTTGCGCCTCCTCCGTCGTTAAACCACAATTTTATGTCATAATCTCCAGCCGATGGTCCGGCATCCGGGTCAATTTGCCAGATACCCTCGGTGCAGATTGTTGAATAAGGTGTTCCGTAGTCAATTGCGATTGCAGTATTCAGACTTCCTGTATTACCAAAAGTTTCGAGAAATTTTGCATCAAGGTATGTCACACCGGCAAGGTTTCCGTTAACAAGTTCAGCCAAAGTATAGCGTGTCAAGGATCCAACAGGCAAGCCATAAGTAGCAGTATTTGTTGCAATGTATCTTCTTAGATTTCCGTTAATATAGGAATTTGTGTTATATCCTGAAACAGAAGTTGCAGAACTGTTTGATACGATAAGCTTGTAAATTCCTGTGGTGATTATCCCATTTGTCAACGTCAGAAGATTGTTTACGGTAAGATCTGTTCCGAGAGTAGCAGTTCCGGATGCCCTGTTTACCGTAAGATTTCTAACCTGATCAGAACCAGATGTGAAATATATCGTCCCCATGGCGCCCGAGCCCCCGATTGTTAATTCAGAAAGAGCTGAACCCGATACTGTTCCGGTTCCCGAGGTAGTTCCGCTTATGGTTAGGTGTTTATCATTAATAGAAAGGATGCCGCTCACAACAGCCAGTTGTCCGCTCACTGTAAGGTTGGTTCCCATGGTAACAATGCCGGAGGATGCGCGGTTGATATTCAGGATATCAAGAAATTCGCCGCCTGCCGAAAACCACAGCGGCGTTGCCAGATTGCCTGTACCGTTAATGATGAGATCGGACGTTGATGACCCAGTGAAATAGCCGGTATTACGAGAAAGACTTTTTTGCAGGGTGAGCGAAACACCATTTATTACAAGATTACCAGTATTAAGATATAAATCATTAGTGACAGTAACATTGGCACCCAAAGAAACATTGGCAGAATTTTTTATTTCGAGATCATAAAATGTTTCACCACCGGGAGTGCTGATTGTTTGTAATGCCGATCCATCGAAGGTAACCAAACCGGTACCTTCGGTAAATCCGGCCGACGAGTAGTTTGTCCATGTTCCTGAAACAAGAAGATCATTTACACCGGGGGATACGATACCCGGACTGGCAACGGAAATATTGTGAAAATTTTCAATTCCTGAGGAACTGGTTATTGTATGGGTAGCAGTACCTGTAAAATTTACAGTACTGTTTCCGCGAAGGAAACTGTTTGTTGTAGAATTATTTGTCCAGGTACTAGCAACATTAATAGTTCCATCAGCAGTAGCATTGTTTCCATCATCAAAATCAATGGTACCTGCATTGATTACTAAATGTCTGTAGATATTCAGAACTTTAGTTGCACCGTTTTCACCTTTGATGGAATACGATGCATTACTGATAGTAAAATCTTTACACTCGGCTGTTTCACCTGCTATTAAGACAATATTGTTTTCAACTTCAGTATCATTAGGAATGACCACATTAGTCGACCAGATTGGTACTCTTAAAGTTCCCCAGTTTGCACAATCAAACCATTCGGTACTTTTATGGCCGTACCAGTTGTAAGCTGCGTCTATTCCGGCTTCCGTAATACTAATTGTCTGGCCGGTAGTATAATTTGGAGCGCCGGCATAATATCCTGAACAATCAGTATAGTTTGTCCAGTTTGAAGGATCGTTCACTCGTCCAACCCATTCAATTTGAGAGCATGGATCAGTAGGGCCTGTGTATTTGAGAAAATCCTTAGCAACATTTGGGGTCATGGTAAAACAATCCATACCAACAAGCATTCCTGAGTTTTGTGAACGTCCGTTACCACTTACATCATTTACCACATCACAAACTCCGGCCAGCCAATCATCGTTGGTATTAAACCCGAATAAATATGTGCCTCCTGTGTAAGTTGCATCTTCACAATCATCAGTTCCTGTTCCTGAGTTAAATCCTGTGGGATTACAAGTATGCAGTCCGTCATTCCAAGTTCCTCCCTGCATAAAATACAGTTGGTCTCCATTTGAGTTCATAATCACCGACCTGATGTCTGTGATAATTGTCCAGTTGTTATCAGGATAAATACCTGTTAAGGCGGCACCAGTTTGATTAAGTCTGATGGTAATAACAGTACCTGCAGGAATTGTGGAAGTGGTTCTTTGGATTCTCAGAAACCCTTCTGAATTTCCCCATTGACCGGTATGGCATCTTTCCCATCCCTCATCGGTCAAGTCAAGAAAAGTATTGGGTGTGATGTCTTTAAAACAAACAAATGATATTTCGTCATCACCTGCAGATCCGCCAACACATGCAGCAATGTTTGAATTTACGCCCATAACTATCAGGTCGCCGGGAACTAAAACCGCAGCTACAGAAACAGCTGTTGTAACCTGACTATTGGGATTATTAGTGGCGGTATTTACATTATAAACAGTGTTGGTTCCGGTACAATTATATTCATAAACCCTGAACCAGTATGTAGTTGAAGGAGAAAGACCTGTGACGGAAACGCTATTACCCGAATTGTTATAAACCACTTGTTCGCCGCTGCCACCGTAAACTGAATTGGCAGTGGGGTCGGTTCCGTTAGCGGGATTTGTGAAGGAATTTGAGGTGTTAATTTTTACAACTCTTTTGCTGCCGTTGCCGTTTGTCCAGTTAATAGCCATAGAATTGTCAGAAACTGAAGAAAAAGTAATCGACGAGGCCTGTGTTGTTGGAGCCACACAGGATATGGTTGCTTGTGAATTGGGATTGCTTGCTGCAACTGAGGTTATGTACACGGTATTTGTTCCTGAGCAATTGTATTCATATACTCTGTACCAATATGTTGTAGCAGGGCTCAATCCAGAGATTGAAACCGAACTTCCTGAATTATTATAAACAACTTGTTCGCCGCTGCCACCATATACTGAATTGGCAGTTGGATCGGTGCCATTTACCGGACTGGTAAACGAATTGGAAGTGTTCATTTTAACGATTCTTTTATCGCCATCTCCAATAGTCCAGGATAAAATCATTGACACATCAGTAACTGATGAAAAAGAAATCGCACTTGCCTGCAATAAAGGAATTGCACAAGAACCACAAAGGAATTCAACATCATCAAGGTACCATGTGTTAAAAGTAGAATTAAAACGAAAATACACTTCAGAATATGCAGATAAGTCAACACCTCCAACATTGGTTAGGTTAACAGTAATATATGATTCAGTTGTACTAACAGTAAAGGAAGTACATGAAGTCCATGCACCACCTGCCCCGATTTTATAATCAACAGTTGCAGTGCTTCCAGATCCACCGCTGCTGGCATCCTGTTGGAATTTCAATTGGGTTGGATAATCAACAAATGGAGAGATAATGTATGTTCCTGTTCCAAGTGCTCTGCATTCATCATTAGGAGCGCAGTGTAGATTGTCAGCAGCTGTTCCGCTATTTGTCCAATCCGTAAATGACACAAAATCCTCGCTGTAACATGGTCCGGTAGAAACAGTAACAGTAGTGGTTGCAATACAACCAGAGAGCGTATAAGTAATAACAGAAGTTCCGACAGACACTCCCGTAACCACTCCTCCTGCGGAAATTGTTGCAACGCCTGTACTTCCACTAGACCATGTTCCTCCTCCGGGACTACCGGTTAAAGTTGTATTTGCGCCAACATTAACAGTGGTTGTTCCACTAATAGTTGGAGTAGGATTTATAGTAATCGCAGCTGAGGCAACGGCGCCGGAGCTCCAGCAAGTTCCGTTGTAGGCTCTTGCGTAATATGTTCCTGAGGTAGTCACAGTATAGGCAGATGTTGTGGGACTTGCGGTGCTTGTGCCCGTAGCCGATGTTTGCCAGTAAATGGCTGCATTGGGTGATGAGTATGTCAGTGTTGTGGATGTACAGGCAGGATTTGCTCCGGGAGTTATTGTTCCTGAAGGGTTGGCAGGCAAAGAATTTACTGTTAATGTTGCAGCACTGGAAGTTGTGGTAGGATTTGATCCACAAACACAGGTAACAACTACATCATAATTTGCAGCATCGCCAACTGCTACCGAAGGAATGGTATAAGTTGACGAAGTAGCCCCGGAAATATTCGTACCGCCCTTACGCCACTGATAATTCAATGCACCACTCGCACAGGTTGCTGTGACTGAAAATGTTACAGATTCGCCAACACATTTTGTGGAGCTTGTTGGTTGGGCAGTTATTGTGGGGGCTGTGCAGGAAGCTAAAATACCAGTTATTTTAAAATCATCAATACACCATCTTTCACTTGTTGAATTATTCAATAAGGTAATTCTAACTGTTAAACTAGCAACAGCAGGCAACCCTGAAATTGTAATTGTGCTATATCCATCTGTGGTTCGATTTCCACCTCCAACAGGTGCAAAATCTACAGGTGTTGAATTGCCATCATAAGCAGTTGAAGCATTTCCCGTACCAGTAGAATAAGCCCAGCATGCATTGGAGAAACCTAAAACCCTTGCTGTACTGTAATATGTGGCACCTCCATCGGGACTAATTTCAACAGTTACGATATCTCCGGCATCTGCACCGTTTGTAGCTCCACCTATAGAAAATGAAGTCAATCGTAGAGTTAAATTAACTGAAGAGTATCCCGTTGTATTAATTGCATTTGAAGTAATACCTAATGTAGCATTTGATTTTCCTAAAGAATAGGTGTTTAAAACAGCAAAAGGAGATGAGGCAGGTAAATCTCCTACCGCAGTATTTCCACTATAATATGATGCTGTCCCTGTTGTAACAGAAAAAGTTGTAAGGGTATTTTCAAAATCTTCAGAGGCAATTGTTACCTGTCCCCAACTAACCCCAATAAAAAAACCCACTCCCGCCAAAGTCAGCAGTAGTTTTTTCCCAGAGTTATTTAAATACCTTTTCATCGCAAAATATCTTAGTACTTTTACGAAGCTGGTTTCAGCCATGTTGCATGTTTGCAACATCCATCAAGGAATTCAACTTCAAAAATTAATCTGAAAAATGGAAAGTAAAAAAAGTCGTTAACTATTCCCATTTGCTATAAATAGCCATACTTATCCAAATTCCAAAACGAAAATTAAGACAAGCATCTATGTAGTTTAATTAATTCTTTCGCTTAATTAATCATCTGTGTAGCTCGTGGTGTAATCCGTTACAAATATAAATAAAAAACAAACAAAAAATATTGTGCTCGTGTAATTTAAGATAAAATTAACAATGAGTTTTCAACAGCTTAATCAACATCCCGGCACATTCAAGTTAATCTCTTAAATACTAATTAGTTTTACGGATTTTTAGTAAAAAAGTTCAGTATTGAAAAACCAACCTTTATCAGAACACCACTTCTCTATTATTGTTTGTCATTATGAAACGCAAATTGATAAAAAAAAACAAACATAAAATATCCTTTTTTGAGTCAAATCATTTTTAATGAATATATTTGCATGTCTATTATACAATAACTATGAAAATGAAGATTTTACTCTCAGTTTTGCTAATCACTGCCCTGTTGAATATTAACGCACAGGTTACAATTTCTTTTAACGCGGATCAGACTGAAGGATGCGCTCCATTGTCGGTCAATTTCACCAACACCAGCTCCGGCGCAGATAATTATGACTGGACGGTTTTTAACTACGCAACCGGAGAAACTTTTTCTTTCTCCACGACTGATTTAAATTTTAGTTTTACTGATCCCGGAGACTATGTTGTAACCCTGAATGGTTATGATGAGTTTTATGCACATCTTGGAAGTTACAGCATGAATATTACAGCTAAGGGCATACGGCCTTTCTGGATGTCATCAAACGGACAGGCTTGCCCGGATGAAGAAATACATTTTAATGCTTCAAACTGGAATTATTCAGAACTAAACTGGGATTTTGGTGATGGAACAACCGGTGATCACCATGACATGGCCCACACCTACAACTTACCCGGAACCTATACCGTTACACTTACCTTAAATACAACCTGTGGAATTGAAACTACCTCTCAGGAAATTGAGGTAACAAATTCTGCTATTCCTTCTGTTGATTTTAGTCAATCAGGCGGCTCTGAGTTTTGCTATCATGATGAGGTTCAATTCTTTTCTCACAGGGCTGCAACAAATTATTTTTGGGATTTTGATGACGGAACTTCTTCGACCGAAAGAAATCCTTTTCACACCTACATTTACCCCGGAAATAAAGTTGTAACCCTTACTGTAACAAATGTTTGCGGTAATTCAAACTCAAAATCAGAGTATATTAATATCAGAACGGATATCCCTGCCGATGCCACTTTCGACATTGACCCCAATCCGGTTTGCCCGAGTACAGCAGTAACTTTTCATCCCCATTCCCTCGGGACTTATTTATGGAGTTTTGGAACCGGCTCTGTTTCTACTCAAAAAAACCCTCAATATATCTATACCGCAGAGGGCATGTATATGGTACAGCTTAACCTGACCAACGGATGTGGCAATTCAGCTTCTTTCAACACTTCTGTAACTGTACAACCTGACCCTTTTTCCAAGCCCTTTGCCCGTGCATATTTTATGAATATCCAAAATTCCGACGAAACTGATACCTTGGTTTTATGTCCGGGTGAAGAATTTATAATTGAAAACTTTACTGAAGATAAAAATCCCCTGACATACTTATGGAAAACCGGCGATGGCAGCGAAATAACTGAAAAAAATCTGATTTATTCATTTGATGAACCGGGTATTTATGAAATCACTCTATATGCCACAAACAGCTGTATGGGTGTTGATTCTGCAAAAAAATGGGTGGATATTGACCTGTCGGCAATGCCCAATTCGCAACTTGGAACCATGCAAGACACTATTTGTCCCGGCGAAGCCATGTACTTTGTTGACTTTATTTCTGATGTGAAAGACAACACTTATTCTTATTCAATTTGGTTTGGGGATGGAGAATCCTTACTGGATATGACAGAATATCCCGATCCCACTATGCCGGTTTTTTATCATATTTATGATGAACCCGGTGTTTATGATTATCTTTTTACCGTAACCAACCTTTGTGGAAACACCTTGTCCTTTGATGGAACAATTGTTGTAACAACATCCGACCACGAAACATTTTATTATGCGAACAACTCCACTCTTGATGATACTTCAAGGTACGGATGTCCTAATGATGATGTGGAATTTTTCATTTTTGGCGGACTGGATTATGTCTGGTATTTTGGTGATGGGCAAACCGCAACCGGTCCGCATGTACTTCACTCCTACGCCGATACCGGAATTTATAATGCTTATGTAATAGTCACCAATGCCTGTGATGATATTGACACCCTTTATACTCAGGCAACTGTAGTAAGTAATAATTATCCCGAAACATGGTTCGATATTTCACCTTCAAATCAGGTCTGCGCCAATGACACCCTCACATTTGAATATCACGGAAACGCAAACATTCAAAGCAATGTTGATGTTTTTTGGGATTTTGGCGACGGCAATACTTCTGACCAATGGGAAACTCAACATGCCTTTGCTTCCGGCGGTGAGTATCTGGTTAAGCTCAAAGTAACCAACGGATGTGGAAGCGATTCAACCTACAGAGTTGTTTTTGTGAACCAGCCTGTAATTAATTTTACCGCTTCTAATACAACAATTTCAATGTCAGAATCGGTTACTTTTTCTAACCTTACATCTGGCGGAGCTACTTATCATTGGGATTTTGGAGATGGATCAACATCAGATGACATCAGTCCGACACATTCCTGGGCCGAACAGGGAATATATGATATTTCACTCACTGCAACCAGTAATTATGGCTGCTCCGGCACGCAAACTTTTAATGATTATATTACTGTCAGCTCCCTCTATATCAACACCTATACTTACGGAAACGTATCGTGCTACACAGGAAGAGATGGATTTATTGATATTGCTGTAACCGGTGGCTACACACCCCTTTTCTTTGAATGGTCGGATAGCGCACAATCCACTACCGAAGATATTTCAGAACTTGCCGCAGGGTTTTACACCGTAACCGTCTCTGATTATTCAGGAATTTCAATCACTCATACATTTGAAATTACCCAGCCTGATACCCTTATTTCCAGTTTATCCGGCACCGATATTTCATGTTATGGAAATAATGACGGAACAGTTTCTGTTGTTCTTTCTGGCGGAACCGCACCCTATTCCTATCTGTGGTCAAATGGATCTGTAAGCTCTACTATCTCAGATCTTCCTGCCGGCACCTACAGCGTATCTTTATCAGATGCAAATGGATGTTCTGCTGAAACAAGCACTGAAATTACCCAGCCGGGCGGAATTGTATGCAGTCCATCCGCATGGCCTGCAACAACCTGTGGTGGCACTGATGGTGTTGCAACAGTGGATGTCTGGGGAGCCCCTGGTCCCTATTCGTATGAATGGAATACCTTCCCGGTTCAAACGACTCAAACAGCTACCGGATTGGCTGCCGGAGTATATACTGTTTATGTTACCTACGGATCGTGTATTGACTCGGCAACCGTTATAATAAATGAAAATGGCGGACCAAATTTCCATACCCAAAATATTTACAATACACCACTTTGTCCTGGTGAAGCCAACGCATCAGTTACATTGTTGGCAAACGGTGTTGAACCCATTACATACGAATGGTCAAATGGTTTGGTCGGATCGGTATTCTATGATAATATTGCTGCCGGCACCTATATTGTCACTGCAACAGACAACAATGGATGTATGTCAATTGCCAGCTTTGAAGTTACGGCTTTTGATCCAATTATCACCACAGTTGTAACTTCAGATCCTCTTTGTTATGGAGGATACACAGGAAGTGCAATGGTTTATGCCTCGGGCGGAACAGGATCATTTAATTATTACTGGTCTAACGGCTCAACCTCCAATTCGATAATCTACAGACCAGCTGGAGTATATACCGTTACCGTAACCGATGGCTATTGCCCGGTCACCGATGAAGCCCATCTTATGAATCCTACTCCAATGGGAGTATTGTTGTATAAATCAGATGTTTCATTTTATGGTATGGCTGATGGCATGATTTCCTCACTGGTATCCGATGGCATTCCATCATACACTTATAACTGGTCGAACGGAGATACTGAGAGCACCGCTTATGGATTAACCGCAGGAACCTACACCCTTACGGTAACCGATGGAAATGGCTGCACAGCAACCGAATCAGAAACCATAAATGAACCGGATGCAGTTGAATCTTCAATACTGGCATCGGGAGAAACCACTTTCTGCTATGGAAACACAATAACCCTCGATGCAGGTTCAGGATATCTTGAATACCAATGGTCAACCGGCGAAAGCACCCGAATGATAACCGTAGGTGAAACAGGAACTTATACTGTTACTGTATATGAATCTGACAGCTACGGCATCAGTTCCATTGCAGTAAATGCGGTCGAACCTTACGCATATCAGGAAATCTGTCTTGTTACAGTTGATACTGCATCGGGACATAATGTGGTAGCCTGGGAGAAACCCTACAGGGATGATATTGTAAGTTTCAATATTTACAAGGAAACAACGGTAGCATACGATTATGACCTGGTTGCAACCATTCCTTATGATGATCTAAGTGCATATCTTGATGAAGATTCTGATCCAAATGTTCAGTCGTATCGATACAAAATCTCAGTTGTTGATACCTGTGGAAACGAATCCGAATTAAGTGATGCTCATAAAACCATGCACTTAACAGTTAGTACAGGAATAGGTGTTTACAACCTCATTTGGGAAAATTATGAAGGGTTTCCCTTCGGCTCGTATTTAATTTATAGAGGCACAAGTCCATCCACATTAACACCTCTGGCAGCCATTGCGAGCAGTATAACAACCTACACCGATTATGCTTCGGTATTGCCTTATTATTACCAGATTGCTGTTTTAAAAGAAGACACCTGTTATCTTACCGGTGGTTCAAAGGATATTTCAGGTCCATACAGTCAGTCGGTTTCAAATCTTGAGGATAATGGCATTGCTGTTAATGTTGCCCAGCAATATTTAAAGGAGCATGGGATGTTGGTATATCCAAATCCTTCAAAAGATTTCGTGAATATTGAAACCTACAATCCTGAAAGAAAAAACTACCAATTAAGGTTATTTGATGTTTCAGGAAAGGTTATCATAGCTGAAAACAGTATCAATTCAGAAAAAACAGTCCTCGACCTGAGAAATCTTGAACCTGGTTGCTATTTCCTTGAGCTTAGTGGAGAAAACAAATATTACGAGAAAATTATTATTGAATAAAACCGGTTGGTCGGTTTCTTCTAAAGGTGTTCTGAGTTTCAGGACACCTTTTTTGTTTCTCTCAGCTATTCATTTACGTGATTTCCCTTACCAAAATATAGAGTGAATAAACCATTTTTAAGGTCTTTGCAACGATTTTAAGGTTAAAGACTTGTTATTGATTAGCGGCTTTTGTATTTTCACAGAGATAAATTGTCTAACTAAATTTAGCACAGATGAAAAAAATTTACTTTCTTTTTTTATTTCTTGTATCAACAGCAATGAGCTTTGCCCAAACAACGATCATTTCTGAAGATTTTGAGTCCTACACAGCAGGACAGGGCATTGCCCAGGCAGCAGGAGCCCCATGGACAACATGGAGTGGCACGACAGGGGGCAGTGAAGACCCTGATGTAACAACAGCAATGGCTCATGGCGGTTCTCAATCAATCTATGTTATTGCCAACAATGATTGCGTTGTAAATTTTGGTGACCTAACCACTGGTCGCTATCAAATACAATTTTACATTTATGTAGTCACAGGCAAAGTTGCTTACTTTAATTTGCTTTCAGATTTTGCCGGTTCTTCCAGCGAATGGGCTACACAGGCATTCTTTAATATTGATGGCACAGGAACAGTTGACGCCAACGGTGAAAGTGCAGGCACATTTACATTCAATCATGCCGAATGGATTCATGTAAACTACATTATTGACCTTGATGATGATTTTGCCACACTGTATATCAATGGCAATGAAGTAACTTCATGGCAATACACTAAAGGTTCTTTTGGAAGCGGATGTGAAAAGAAACTGGATGCAATCAACATCTATGGATGGTCCGACGATTTAGGAAACGCATCTACTTTTTATGTTGATGATTTTTCATTCATTGAGCAGGTTTCCTATGATGCTCCTCTAAACCTTGTTGCCACAGTTACCGGCAGTGACATTGGAACCACCTGGGAAGCTCCCGCATCAGGAACTCCAGACAGCTATCTTCTCATGAGCAACGGAAACGTTGTTGCTTCGGGAATCAATGATCTTTTCTATGACCAGACTAACTTATATCCAGGGACCTATGCTTACACAGTTCGTGCACATTTTGACGGTCTGGGTTACTCACCCTCATCAAACGAATCATCCGGGACTGTTGAAGGAGGCGTAGACCGCAATCTGGTTCTTTTCGAAATCAATACCGGAACATGGTGCGGATATTGTCCGGGAGCAGCCATGGGCGCTGATGATTTGATTGAAAACGGACATGATGTTGCAATCATTGAATATCATAACGGAGATCCTTATGCAACAGCAGACTGCGCCACAAGAGAAATCTATTATACCGTTGAAGGATTCCCCACAACAACTGTGGATGGTATTTCAGGATTTTCAGGAGGAAATGCAACAACAAGTTTATATGACAGCTACGTGCCTTTATATGATGCACGCGTTGGTGTTCCCTCATTGCATATTACAGATCTTGTTATCGTACAAACAGGTGCAACAACTTATGAAGCAACTCTTGACATCGAACAAACCAACAGTTATTTTACAGACGGACTTGTATTAAGAGCCGCTCTTACAGAAACTCACATACCTGAAGTATGGCTTAGCGGTTTAACAGAAATAAATTTTGTTTGCCGTCAGATGTTTCCCGATGCAAACGGAACAACTCTGGATTATTCAGGATCTGCAACCTCAACCCATACCTTTACCTTTGACATCGGAACCTATGTAAAAGACAATTGTGAATTTATTGTTTTCATTCAGCATGATCCCACAAAAGAAGTGGTACAGACTGCAAAAATAGATCTTGAAACAATTGTTGGCATAAACGAACTCAGCGAGACTAAAATTGCATTTTACCCCAATCCTGCAAAAGATTACATTAACATATTCAGCAACGGAAAAGGAAAAGTTGAAATCGTAAACATTTCAGGTCAGGTTGTTCTCACAGAAGAAATTTCTGTATCAACACAAAAAATCAATCTGAACAAACTTGAATCGGGTATATACATGGTAAACATCATTACCCCTGAAAAAACTGTCAACAGCAAACTTATCATTGAATAAAAAATAAAATGTGAATAAAAAAGGACACCATGGTGTCCTTTTTTATTTTTTTTGTAATTTGCACATTAATACTAAACTTAAATAATCATTGCTTATGAAAAAATCTCTATTTCTCGCTCTTTTTTTAGTTTCAGCGGTTTTCTCTACCTACGCCCAGTGGGTTGAGCAGTCAACCGGATTTGCAACAGTATCAAGAGGTATCAAATACATTTGTCCGGTCGACGAAAACATCGTTTGGGCAACTGCATATAACGGTACATCTACTTCTACTTATATCACCGAATTTACCCGCACTTCAAACGGTGGAACAACATGGACTCCGGGTACTGTTGCCGGATACACCACCAACTATGGTTCATCAATGATTTATGCCATTGATGCCAATACTGCATGGATGCCGGTGTTTAACTCATCAGCAGGCGGCGGTAAAATTTTAAAAACCACTGATGGCGGAACCACCTGGACTCCTCAGACCACAGCAACTTTTGCTGCTCCTGCAGGATTTCCAAATGTTCTTCATTTCTGGGATGCCAATAACGGATGGTGCATGGGCGACCCCAATGGCGGATATTTTGAAATTTACACTACCACTGATGGTGGAACAACCTGGACAAGGGTTCCAACTGGTGATATTCCTGTTCCATCAGCTACTGACGAATATGGTGTTACAGGATTTTATTCAGTTGTCGGCGACAATGTATGGTTTTCTACTAACAAAGGAAGATGTTTTAAGTCAACCGACCGTGGTTTAACCTGGGCAGTTTATACAACACCTTTTACCAACCAGTTTAAAATTATCTTCAGGGATGCTCTTAATGGTATTGGTTACCAAATTGATAACGAAACAATAGCCGAAACATCAGATGGTGGCGAAACCTGGACAGTATTTACTCCGGCAGGAAATTGTTACTCAAGTGACATTGCTTACGTTCCCGGAACACCTAACACATGGGTTACTACAGGAAACGAATCAGGTGCATCATTCAGCTTATATGGTTGTCATATGTTTGAAGATTTTGCATCTTTCCCCGGCCAGATGTTAACCACAGCATGGGTTAGCAACACTTGCGGATATGTAGGAAACTTTAATACTGATGCAACAACCGGCGGAATGTATAAATTTACCGGAACCATCACCGATCCTTACAACAATGATGTTGGAGTTATCGGAATAAACAATCCTGTTAGCGGTGCTGTTTTATCAGCCACTGAAAACATTGAGTTACAGATAATGAACCTTGGATTAAATCCCCAAACCGGTTTTGATGTATCTTATTCAGTAAACGGCGGTGCCGTTGTTACAGAAACCGTATCAGCAACTATTGATCCGGGCGCAACTTATAATTATGCTTTTACAGCTACCGAAGATTTTTCAGTTGCAGGCGTCTATGACATTGCTGCCAATACTTCACTTACAGGTGATGAAGACGCTTCGAACGACAATTTCACTACTGAAGTACTTCTGTTGAACTGGCTTCCCGAAAAACGTGTTGTTGGTGAAGAAGGAACTGGCACATGGTGCGGCTGGTGTGTTAGAGGTCATGTTTTTATGGAACAAATGGCTGATGATTATCCTGACACATGGATTGGAATTGCTGTTCATGATGGTGACATAATGACTATTTCCGAATACGATACAGATTATGGTACTTATGGAACTGCAATCGCCACTGCAACTGGTGCGACTTTTGGTTATCCTTCCGGATTTGTTGACAGGGAATATAAACTTTATGATCCAATGGATTTTGAGGGTGCATATCTCGGACACATTACCGAAATTCCTCTTGCAGCAATTTCTGTTGAAAATGTTACCTGGAACTCCGGAACACGTGAAATTACTTACGATGTAACCAGTCATTTCGCATGTGATATCCCAACTGCCAACTACAGACTGAATTCTGTGATCATTGAAAACAATGTTACTGGTCCATCACCAGATTACGATCAGGAAAATTACTATTCAGGTGGTACATACGGACCAATGGGCGGATACGAATCACTTGCCGCTACTGTTCCTGCTTCACAAATGGTATATCAGAATGTTGCCAGAGCAATCTTAGCCGGATGGGAAGGCACAGCAGGTTCTGTTCCTTCAGTGGTTGCCGAAGATGACTATTTTACAGAAAGTTATTCCTACACACTGCCTGCAGATTATGATGAAAACGAGATTGTACTTATCGGTATGATTATTGACCAAACAACCGGTGCCATCATGAATGCCAACACAGGAAGTCTGCCTGTTTCAGTAGGCGAAAACTTCGTTACCGAATTAATGGTGTATCCGAACCCTTCAAACGGTATCGTATATGTTCGCAATGCAGAAAATGCTGACATCATTGTTACCAATATTCTTGGTGATGTAGTTGCTTCATTCAGCAATATTAACTCAAATGTTGCCCTCAACCTGAACAATCAGGCACAGGGAACTTACATTGTTAAGATTACCGATAACGGTAAGGTTACTACTAAGAAAATTGTAATCAATAAGTAATATTGATTTAAAATAAATATTGAAAAACGCTCCTGAACCGGAGCGTTTTTTTTTGTTATCTGGCATTATTTTTGTTAAATTTGAATTGGATTTTAAAATAGTGTCATGTCAAAAAAATTATTCTGCTTACTTCTTTTTTACTTTTTATTAAGTCAGCTTCCAGCGCAAAAAATAACCAGTAGTCTTCACCAGATTTACGCTGCAGGATTGAGTGGAAAAAATAATGAAACTGAGACCAAACAAACTAGTTATGGGCTGGGATTAATCAATGGTTTTCTGACTGATCAGGGGTTTTTTATTGGAATCAGATCGGAGCTTTTAAGAGAAAACTCGGAAAATATTATTCCTGTATCCCTTCGCTTTGCCAATTATTTTTCAGATAATAAAGTTGCACCGGTTTTGGGACTGGAAGGTGGCTATATATTTTATAAATCAAATGATAGCAAAGATCCTTTTTTTGGTAAACCCTTCTATGAAATAAATATAGGAACTGATATTTTATTTAAATCGAATTTTGCAGGCAGCTTCACTCTTGGCCTCAGGAAAATTGCTAATTTTTCTAATATTAAACATGACATTAATTCACTTATAAATATCAATCTGGGTCTGACGTATTATTTATAAAAAAATAAAAGTAAACAAATAAACGTGTAACACTTTTATAAAACTATTAGGTAATTGACCATTTGGCAACCCTAATTTTCCCTAATCACCATTAAAACTTCGGGCAAGGCACAATCACTTTTTTTCTTCCTTTTGCTTTCTGATTCTGGAAAAACTCATAAATGATAGATATCTCATGCGATCCACCTGAGCGGCCCACCAGCCTTGAAACTGTAAAGTCATAACTATAACCGATTTTTACTTCCGGCAGATGATATCCTGCCATAAAAGAAACAGCATCATGGTTTCCAAAACCCGGAGCATAATGTTTAAATCCGGGAATTCCTCTGTACCAAAATCCCAAAACGATTGGTTTCCTTGCCCAATACATACCTATATCCAATTGATCAAATTTCTTTTGGGATTTATATAAAAAAGATGCAGTGACGCTGCGCTCATTCTCAGCATTTACAAGTTTATTATGGGAAAACTTTTTGCCCCCAAAGAATTTAAATTGTCCCGGAATTTCAGCAATATGGCCCTGGAGAGATTCATTGGGCTTATTCATATGGGTAAAAACTATTCCGGCCCATTCATTTACTCCAAATGCCATTAAAGAGAAAGTAAAGTCCATATATGAAATTTTCTCAAGGGTTTCGGCTTCTGAATTAATAGGAAGAATCTGACTGAAAGTAAGCTGTTCATAGAAAATTAATTTTTCAAAATCTATTTTTCTTTGAGATATTTGCATTTGCAAAGCAGGTCTCATATACCACTGAGGTGTCAGTTTGATATTATAGGTGTACTGTAATCCGATATTGGTGGTGCTCAGATTTGCCGAACCGGCTACATCTTTATTGAAGAAAAGCCCCATTCCGCTTGTCTGTGCAGGAAAATAATGATCAAAGGAAACTGCATAAGTCTGGTAAGCCACATTGATGGCAGGCCACTGGTTGCGGTAGTTCATCACAACCCTGCTTCCACTTGTGGAGCCGGCAAATGATGGTGCAAGATAAAGCGGGCATGCGTAGTACTGACTCAATTGCGGATCCTGGGCCTTGCCCTCCGAAATGCTCAGTATTACAATTGCAGTTATTATATATAATAGCTTTTTCATCATCTTATCTTAATAAGGTTACATCTCCTGTTTTAACAAACCGTTCGCCATTGCCGCAAACGTAAGTAGCTTTCCAGACATAAACGTCCTGTTTACTGAGTTCATCGCGATACATTCCATCCCATCCCTCATCGGGTTCATAGCTTACAAAAATCAACTCACCCCATCTGTTGAAGATTTCAAGGCGGTACTCAATCACACCCTTATAAATTGGCTTAAACACTGTGTTTTCACTCCTCATTGCTCCACCTGGCGCAAAGGCATTGGGGTAAATAACCTGACAATCGGTTTGTGCAAGTATTGCTTCATTAAGGAGCATGGAATCCACACATCCATCAGGTGAAATCACATACAGATAAACATCATACAGTCCTTCGGCAGCATAAGCATGTGTTGGCTGGAAGGCAGTATCGTTGGCACCGTCACCAAAGTCCCAGTAATAATGCTCTCCGTTTTCTGAAAGATTAAAGAAAGTAACATACTCATCAGGGATAGCTACGACTGTGGGTATTGGTTTAAAATATGCCAATGGTTGTTCATATACCGTGATTGTCCTTGATTCGGCAAGTGCCTCCTCTCCATGGTATCCGATAACTTTGAGTGTAACAATGTAAATACCCGGGTTATGGAAGGTATGTGAGGGAGTTTCAAGGTAAGAAGTTCCTCCATCGCCAAAATTCCACTCATAATTTGTGGCATACAAAGTATTGTTTTCAAAATCTACTGTAAAGGGTGCACAACCTGAAGCATCCGGTTCAAAAGCGGGATAAGGAGGAGGAGCGTCAATAATTATTGTGTATGAAAGAGTATCTGCACAATGATCACCGGTGGCAATTAATGTTATTTCATACTCATTCCAGGTTGCATAGGTATGTGTTACCGGTTCTGATACAGTGCTTCCTGTTTCGTCACCAAATGTCCACTGGTAATCCCATTCACCCGATGTGTGATTTGCAATTGAGACTGTTGTAGAAGGATAAACCTGATAGGTGGGTGTTGCGGTGAAATCGGCAACCGGAGTAGCCCAAACGGTTATCTGATTGATAAAAGTATCCTGACAACCATATTCAGAAGTTGCAACCAAACCAACATTGTAAATTGCATCATTCAGTGTAAAATTGGTGAATGTATGGAAGGGATCCGATTCACCCGATGAAGCACCATCGCCAAAATGCCAGTAATAGCTTTCTGCACCCTGAGACATATTTGTAAAATTAACAGTCAGGGGACTGCATCCCTCGGTATAGCAGATAAAACCTGCTTCAACGTCGGGGTAAATAGTTACTGCCTGATCTTCAAAATCTTCACAACCAAAATCATTTGTAACATAAAGATCCAGAAAATAGGTAGCTGTTAACCCGCTGTAATTTCCGTAAGTATGGTTTATAATTGCATTGCTTGTTGTATCGGATGTACCGTCGCCAAAATCCCAGTAATAATGATCAGCGCCCTGACTACTATTTGAAATGATGGCGCTAAACGGACTGCATCCTGTAATTTCATTTATTGAAAAAACACCCTGAGGTGTCGGGTAGATGGTAATGCCAATTGCTACTGAGTCATAACAACCATATTCAGAAGTTGCAACAAGCATGGTTGTATTGGTTTCAACGTTTACGGGATCAAGGTTAAAGAAGGTATGGACCGGGTCTTCATCATTTGATGTTCCTCCGTCGCCAAAATCCCAGTCATAAGTAACCGCTCCTGTAGAATAATTATTGAATTCCACTTCAAGTGGATGACAACCGGTAGTTTCAGCAATGATGATCGGGGTGACTTCGGGGTAAACAGTGATCTGATGCCATGCAGTATCAATACAGCCACCACTGTTTGAGGTTGTAAGGATGATATCGTATGTAACAGGGTTTAGCGTTGCATTGACAAAAACATGATCAAATTCGGCATCAGAAGTTGCAGAAGATGTTCCGTCATCAAACTGCCAGTTGTAGGTTCCAACAGCCAGCGATGAATTTTCAATATGTACATTAAACGGTGAGCATCCTGAACTGCTGTTTATGGTGAACACTGCCTGCGGACGGGCAAATACAGTAACATCCTGATAAGCTGTATCGGGACAACCGTAGGTTGAGAGTGTAACCAGGTAAGCATGATAGGTAGTATCATTCAAACTTGGATTGATATAAGTATGAGTCGGACCGTTGTTGGTTGAAGTATTACCATCGCCAAAATACCAGAAATAGGATACTGACCCCATTGATTGGTTAACAAAGGTTGCTGTAAATGGAGTACAGCCATCAGTATTGACTGCAAAATCGGCCATAATTTCCGGAAAAATATCAACTGTTTGCATAACCATATCCATACAACCAAAACTATTGGAAACAGTCAACTGAATTTCATATGTTTGAAGCAGACCTGTAAGATTTTCATAATGATGGGTAAATGTGGTGCCGGGAACTGAGGATGTTGATCCGTCACCAAAATCCCACAAATAAGTTGTTGCACCTGATGAGGCATTGGTAATCGTAGCATCATAGGGTGAGCATCCGGCAGAGTTGAGTATACCGTAGTTCGCATCCGGCTTGGGATGGACAGTTATGTTATAGGTTGCAGTATCAAGACAGCCATAGATTGATGAGGAAATCAGTTGCGTTGTATAGATGATGTTCATAAAACCATTGTTCACAAAAGTATGGGATGGATTGGTATTTGTTGAGGTGCTTCCATCCCCAAAATCCCAATAATATGCATCTGTGCCCATGGATGCATTGGTAAAATCAACCTCGAGGGGTGAGCAACCAATGGTATCGGAGATATAGAAACCCGAGTGTGATGCCGGATAAACATTGATGGTTTTTGAAGTAACGCTGGTACAGCCGTTCGGACTTTCGGCCACAAGCTGCACATTATAACTTACCGGTGATAATCCCGGGTTAAAAAATGTATGGGTAAAGTTTGGCGAGGCAGTAGTGCTGGTCGTTCCGTCACCGAAATTCCAGGTGTATGTTGTTGCCCCGAAGGATGTATTTTCGAATGCCACAATCAGTGGAGTACAGCCATTCATGGTATCCACGGTGAAATCTGCTACCGGAGAAGGATGTATTACCAAATCATGTTCTGTTGTATCAGTACATCCAAAGAATGTAGTTGTTACCAATTCAACTGTATAGGTAGTATCAAACAACGAAGTGCTGGTATATGGATGCCATGCATAAGCACCAGCCATTTGAGAAGTGCCATCGCCATAAAACCATTCGTAGGAATATTCACCCGGAACAGTTGCAAGTGCAATCATAGAAGGGTTGCAAGCCGAATCGGGCGTGATGGTAAAATCATACTCGGGGTTTGGAAAGACTGTTACATAAACATTGGTCGAATCGACACATCCAAAGGGAGAAAATGCAGTAAGCACCACGTTGAAATACATGATAAATGAAGTGTCATTTACAAAGGAATGGCTTGGTGCAGCGAGCGTTGAATTGGGAGTTCCGTCATGGAAATTCCATGAATAGGATGCTGCTCCGGTTGACATGTTAAAGAAATCAACGACAAGCGGACTGCAGTCGGGCATTGCGTTTGAGGTTATAGCAGCCATGGGGTCGGGATGCACGGTAATCGGAATAATTAATGTGTCGGAGCAACCTGCCGGTGAATATCCGATCAAAGTAACATTGTAAACCATGTCATTTGGACTGGTATTGATGAATGTATGCGAGGGAGATGGAATAATTGAAGTTACTCCGTCGCCAAAATTCCACCAATAGCTTGATGCTCCAGTTGTATTATTTGTAAAAGTGACTGTCATCAGGTTGCATCCGGCAGTAGCGCTGGGGATGACATCAAAAAGCGGTATAGGATCAACAACTATTTTAAAGGTATCTGAATTGGAACAATCATCTGTTGTAACGGTCAGAATAACATCATAGTTACCCGGACCGGCATAGATATGGGTCGGGTTTTGCAGTATGCTTGTTCCCCCGTCACCAAATTCCCAGTACCAGGAAATTATTGTGTCATCAGCAACTGTGGATATATCTTGAAAATAAGTTGGTGTCATCGCGCAAAGACCATCAATCATTGCCTCTGCATCGGGTGTTGGCAAAATGCTGATGCTGTTTACCTGCCAATCGGTACAGTTATAAACATCAGTCACATAAAGTGAAACATCGTATGAGCCGGGCAATTCATATAACTGTGGAGCGGGGGCCTGGTTAACGTCTGAAAAACCGTTACCGAACAACCAAAACCAGTCAACTGCTCCGATAGATTCATCCGCAAAAATCACCAAATCACCTGAGCAATCAGGTGAATATGAAAAGTCGGCGATTGGAAGCGGGTGCAGTGTTACCTGCTGAACAATTGTATCAGTACATCCGATATTTGAAAACACAACAAGCTGAACATCGTAAATTCCGGGCGAAGTAAAAGCATTCACGGCATTTTGTGTATACGCATGAGTAAGTCCGAAATCCCATTCATTAAATAAAATGTACCCTTCACTGACCGTTGATGTATTTGTAAATAAAATATTCTGATATAGACAAACAGTATCTGAAAAATCAAAATCAGCAACCGGATTCACTCCAAAGTTAATCAGGGTTGTGTCAGAAACCGGAAAACAATCACCGTTATTTGTTGATGTAAGTACCAGAATGACATTGCCGTTCAGAAGATCTGCGGCAGTTACATTATAAATGGCATTCAGGTTAGAGGCAGACGGAGAGAATGTTCCTGTTCCGTTCACTGTTGACCAAATTCCGGTTGTTGCACCAAGCGAGACACTTCCATGAAGCTGTACGCCGGTCACTACCGAACAGATGATCTGATCATCGCCGGCGTCAACCAGGGGGGCCGGAGTAATGGTAATCCGCATGGTATCCCTCACCGGAATACAGGTATTGGTCGAGGTGAAAATTATTGTTACAAATCCATTTAAAGCATCGTTTGCGGTAGGCATATAGGTTGTTGTCAGACTGGTATTTGAGGGTGTAAATACACCGGTTCCATTGGGTGTTGACCATTCGCCTGTTCCGGGATCGCCAAAAACAACACCGTTCAATAAAGTATTCGGGTCATTTGCACAGACAGTCTGGTCAGGACCTGCATTGACCGCCGGAATATCAGTTATTGTAACAAGGATGGTATCGGTAACCGGATAACAATCGCCGTTATTTGTTGAAGTTAATAGGAGATAAACATATTCGTTTACCAGATCAGCAGAGCCAAGAAAATAAGTGCAAGTCAAACTAGACGGAGAAGGGAAAAACATTCCCGAACCAAGTGTTGACCAGGTTCCGTTGATGGTTGGCCCGCTTACACTTCCGGTTAGTGTAACAGAAGTCACTCCTTCGCAGATAAATAAATCGGCACCCGCATTAACATTTGGTCCGTCATAAAATGAAACTGTCATAATATCGGTTACAGGGAGACATAAACCATTTCCTGTTGAAGTCAGTGTAAGTTGGACCGAACCGGCCAATACATCAGCAGCTGAAGGATTATAGGTTGCATTTAAGACAATATTTGATGGTGAAAACGAACCTGTGCCTGAAGTGGTCCATATTCCTCCGGTTGCAATGGTTACAGAGCCGGAAAGATCTACTGACGGATTGTTTTCACATGCAATCTGGTCAGGACCTGCATTAACAACGGGAGCTGGTTGGATGGTTAAAAGCACCTGATCTGCCGAGGGGTCACAACTGCCATTGTTAATTGAAACAAGGGTAAGATTTACCGATCCGGCTGCAATATCAACAGATCCTGGCGTATAGGTTGCATTCAGGGCATAAGCATCGGGTGAAAAAGTGCCGTTTCCCGGGGTAGTCCACATTCCCTGACCTGATCCGCCGGAGATGATACCGGCAAGTACTGCAGAATTATTGGCACAGACAATTTGATTTGGTCCGGCATTAGCAACGGGTGGAGGCACAATATTTACGGTCATTGTTGCCTGTGAAGGATCGCAGGCACCGTTATTAACTGAAGTCAGCGTAAGTACAACTGTCCCAAGAAACAAATCCCCCGGTGAAGGCATATATACAGCATTCAGATCATTGGCATTGGGAAAGAACACTCCTGTTCCCGAGCTTGTCCAAACCCCGGGCAATGCCCATGATGACACTACTCCGTCAAGGTAAACATCGGGGTCACTTTGGCAAACAACCTGATCGGGCCCTGCATCAACAAAGGGAGCCCCGGTAATGGTCAGGGTAAGCTGATCAGCTTCCGGAATACAGGCATCAGTTGCTGTAAGGGTAAGGATAACACTTCCTGCAGCAGTATCAGCCATACTTGGCACATATACTGCATTAAGATCGGTAGCATCGGGGACGAAATAACCGGTTCCGCTTGATGTCCAGATTCCAGTTTCGGCACCCTGAATAACCACACCATTGAGCGAGGCAGTCTGGTTTCCGCAAATTGTCTGATCAGGACCTGCATCAACAATTGGCTCTGATGTCATAATGATTTGGGTAACATCCAAGACGGGCAGACAACTGCCGTTATTGGTTGAGGTAAGGGTAATTGTTACCGAGCCGGCGGCAGTATCAGCATTACTGAGGTAATATGTGGCATTGAGGGTTCCGGGGCCCGGACTAAAAGACCCTGTGCCCATCGAAGTCCAAAGTCCGGTTGAAGCACCGGCAGATACAACCCCGTCGAGAGCAGCAGAAGTTTCACCATAGCAAATATAATAAGGGCCGTTTGCGTTTACGTATGGCGCAGGGGTATAGGTGATATTCATTTGATCGGTAACCACGGTACATCCGTCAGTAGATGAAAGAGTCAGAATAATGAATCCGGCAGCAGTATCCGCTGATGAGGGGACATAGTTTGCATTCAGTGTGGTTGCATTTGGAACAAAAGTGCCAGTTCCCGAGCTGGTCCATATTCCCTGGGTTGCACCATTTGTAACAACACCCGAGAGGGTGACAGTTCCATTATTTGAACAGACAATCTGGTTGGGACCCGCAAATACAACGGGTTCGGGTAAAATCGTAACAACTAAGTTATCGTAAGCAGGAACACAGGTTCCGTTATTTGTTGAGGTCAGGATTAAGGTAAATGATCCCAGTGAATAGTCATAAGCACTCGGGTAATATGTTGCATTGAGAAAAGTATGATTTGGATTGAATACTCCGGTTCCATCGGGTGAGGTCCAGATTCCTGTTCCCGAACCGCCGGTAATAGTTCCATTAAGATAAACGGGATCAAAATTACAAATGGTTATATTTGGTCCGGCATTGGCAACCGGCACATCAAGCAGGGAAATAACCAATTGATCGGAAACCGGATTACAGCTTCCGTTATTAGTTGAGGTTAAGGTTAAGGTAACACTCCCGGCAGTGACATCCCCCGCACCAAAGTTATAATTTGTATTGAGGTTTGTGGCAGCCGGAGAGAAAAATCCAGAACCTGAAGTTGTCCAAAGACCTGTAGAAGTTGCTCCTGAAATTACACCACTAATGGAAGTTCCAATATCTGTTTCACAAACTAAAAGATCAGGTCCGGCATTCACATAGGGTGCCGGCAATATGTTTAAAACAAGGTTATCAAAAATGGGAGCACATCCGTTCGTTGCAGTAAAGGTGAGTATTACTGTTCCGTTTGCAGTATCCAGACTACTTGGAGTATACAATGCATTCCATGAAGTTGCTGTTGGAGAAAATGATCCGGTTCCTGAAGAAGTCCAAATTCCTGCTGTTGCATTTAGAATGTTACCCGAAATGCTAACAACACTGTTATTTGCACATACAGTTAAATCGGGTCCGGCAGTAACAATGGGCTCAGGCAAAAAGGTCACGGTCATCATGTCTGTAACCGCAGGACAACCGCCATTGCCTGTGGTGGTGAGATACAGAGTAAGAGTGCCAGCAGCAATTTCAGCAGCGGTTGGAGTATAAACTGCATTGAGTGAAGTAATAGAAGGAACAAAAATACCTGTGCCACCCGACCATATTCCGCCAGTAGCTGTACCCACTGCTCCGGTTAAAGAAACATCGGGGTCATTAATACAAACTATTTGATCAGGTCCGGCATTGGCAGTAATTGGAGCCAGATGCTGTGTAACAATAACCACATCGGTAACCGGCGGACAAACCGTTTGGTCGGTTACCGAAACGGTATAAGTTCCTACGCCAACCATAATTGACTGTGTTGTTTCTCCGGTACTCCATAGATATTCGTAAGGCGGGTGACCTCCTGTAGGGTATGCCGTTATGGTTGCATTTGTAGCGCCAAAACAAACAACCGGATTATCGGGGAGGATATTTACAAATCGGTCATCATAAAAATAAACCCTAACGGTATCTGTAGTCATAAAACCGCTACACGGTCCTTCCATTGCACCGCTGACTTCAAAATCAATATAAGGAGGATAACCGGCTAAAACCTGAACATTTGCTGTGTCGCAGCCGACAGTACAATCCAGATAAGAATTATATTGACCATAAATACCGGGGTAAATAGAGTTCCAGACGATTGACGGCTCATCAAGCCCGGTAGCCCATATCATTCCGGTACAGCCATCGGCCACGCCGATATCGGGAGAAGCCTGAACAATCTCTGAAACGGTGATACTATACTGACTCAGGTCGGCACCCGGTTTACAATAAACAATACAATGAGGACCGACACCAGTAATGCAAAGAGGCTCTCCAACAGAAACATGGGGGCCACATTCGTATTGATATTCCTGTCCGGGAGGAATGGGAGGTGTTGCAATATTAAAAGAAATAAGGTCGGCATCAGGATGTGTTATGACAATAAACCGAAGGCATCGCATTCCGGGGTTAATGCAACACTCACCTTCACGTTGGGTATCAGGGCTGATCCAAGTAGCGTTTGGACTGGATGACAGGTCAACATAAAATGTCGTAGTATGATCACATGTATCACACTGAGCATTGGCATGTTGAGTGGCTATAATAAAAAAAATGAGTGTGGGGAGAAGCCGCCATAACACCCATTTTGTTTTTGCTTTCATAGTTTTGGTCTTTCCTTTATGAAGTTTTACGGCAATAAACAAATCAGTGTTACCAATTATGTCAAAGAGTAATAAACAATCTTGATGTTATAAAAAATTGTCACCTTTTAACAGATTGCCCGTAAGATATTAATGCGTGGTAAAATATTAAATATTAATCAGTTTCTTTTTAATAGCAAACTTTACCAGGTCAATAATTGAGTTCATTTCAAGTTTGTGCATGATGTTGGTACGATGGGTTTCAACGGTACGGACGCTGATAAATAATTTATCGGCAATATCTTTGTTTGAGTTGCCTTCGACAATCATGGTAAGGATTTCGAGTTCGCGTTGGGTAAGTGCTTCAATTTTTTGGGCAGCCCTTCCTCCGGGGTCTTTTTCCTTTTCAATGTAATCAATGAGCAGGGTATTGGAAATAGTACCACTGAGAAAATTTTTTCCATCAAAAACATCGTTAATGGAATTGATAATTTCCTGATTGCTGGCTTCCTTGGTCATAAACCCTTTGGCACCGGCCCTGATGGATTCAAAAATAAACTGCTCATTGGTATGGGCAGTAAAGATAATAACCTTGAGTTCGGGATATTTCTGCTTTAAAATTTCGGCAACTTCAATTCCTGATTTTTCAGGCAGAGAAATGTCAAGGATTACAACATCGGCTGTGATTGTTTCAAGAAGTGAAATAAGTTTTTCGCCACTTGAAGCCTCTCCCACAACTTCAATGTTATCAGCATTAAGCAGTGAAATTTTTAAGCCATCCCTGACCACCTGATGGTCATCAACAAGAATTACCCTGATTTTTCTCATAGTCTATTAATTTTTAAAACCCGGTCTGAACAATGTAAAGATAATAGAAGTTCCTTGTCCCCGCTTACTTTTAACTTTAATTTTTCCTCCATTTTTTTCAACAAATTCTTTGCAGAGGATCAATCCCAATCCAGTTCCCTTTTCCTCGAGTGTGCCCTGGGTGGTATGCCTGATATCGATTCTGAAAAGCTTTTCAAGATTTTCTTCAGATATACCAATCCCATTATCAATAACATTCACTTCAACATACCGGTTATTATTTTTCACTAAGATATCAATTTTACCACCAATATTGGTAAATTTTATGGCATTATTTATCAAATTTCTTAAAACGGTATTTAACATATCAACATCTGCAAGTACTTTGGTATTTTCCTCAATGGAAAAAGTCAGATCTATTTCCTTTTTCTCGGCATCTCTTTTTATCAGATCAATGTTTTGAGCAAGAACTTCATTAAGCAGGATATTTTCGGGATTAAAAATCATTCCGCCTGTCTGGAAAATAGACCACTGCAGCAAGTTTTCAAGAAGTTTATACAAGTGACTTGCCGAGTCGTTAAGCCCTTTTGCAAAATGGATCATCTGCTCACGGGTAACATTATGCGATGGGTTTGAAAGATAATCCGACACCGTCAGAAATGAACTGATGGGGCTGCGCAGATCGTGTGCCACAATACTAAAGAACTTGTCTTTCATGGCATTCAGCTCTTCGAGGTTTGATTGTGATTCGAGCAGTTTTTTATTTGTTTCCTGCAGCTTTATGTTTTTCTGCCTGATTTCTTCTTCAGCTTCCTTGATGTTATTAATATTTGATTCAATCACAACGATGTTCGATAAAATACCGTTGTGGTCAATAACCGGACTAAGAGTTGTGTGCAGCCACACCTTGTCTCCGTTTTTTTTATGAGAAAAGGATGAATACACAAAAGATTCCTTGTTGTTTATGCAACTGTGCAAAATCTGTCGGATATTAGGATTGGAGCTGGTATTAACGATATTGACTCCGAATTTCCTGGTGTAATCCTCAAAAGAATAATCATACATCCTGGTAAAGCCATCGTTGGCCCACTGAAAATTTCCATGTGCATCCATAATCATAACCGAATTATCGGTTTTACTTGCCACAATTGAAAGCCGGGCGAGTTCAAGATTTGTTTTCTCAAGCATCAGGTTGATCTTGCTGATTTCCTTTTCGGCAATTTTTATATTGGTGATGTCGGAGTCAATGGCAATGAGATCGCTAATCTGGCCCGAATCGTCCATAACCGGTGTAAGAGTTGTCTGCAACCAAAGGTGTTTACCCCATTTTGAAATTTTATCAGACGAGTAAATGATTGATTTTTTTTGTTCTTTACATTCCTTGAGGATTGATATGATATTGGAATTTGAGCTGATATCGGTGAGGTTTCTGCCTTTTTTAAGTTCAATAAACTCTTCAAGGGTATATCCGAATAAGTTTACAAAACCATCATTTACCCAAACAAAATTTCCTTCGGCGTCCATTATCGAAACAGCGTTATCTGTTTTGGAGGCAATAGCCGCCAGTTTGCGGAGTTGTTCCGATTGTTTTTTCATTGAATCCTCGGATAAGATCAATTGCCTGTTTTTTTCCTCAAGCTGTACATTTTTCTCCTGAATTTCCTTTTCGGCATCTTTCAATTGAGTAATGTCGGAGTCAACGGCCACCAATTTAACAATTTCCCCCTTTTGGTCCAAAACAGGTGTAAGTGTGGTTTGCAGCCACATATTTCGTCCGTTTTTTGCAAAATGAGGCGAAGTATAGGAAACCGTTGTTTTTATACTTATACATTCATCAATAATCTGATCAATTTTATCATTAAAACTGGCTTTTCGGATGTTGGTAATACCCCTTCTCCTGTAATCATCAAAACTGTAACCCGAAAGCTTGACAAATTCCTCATTCATCCATTCAAAATTTCCTTCGGGATCCATAATCAGAATGGCATTCTGGGTTTTATTAAGAATTACGAAAAGCTCTTCAAGTTTTTTTGACTGTTCCCTGTATCTCTTTTCAGACTTATGTTTTATCCTGTTACGGCTGTAAAAAACCACCGCCACTAAAAGGATAAGCAGACTAACTGCGATGAGAAAATTTTTATCGCTTCGGTGTCTTTGTTCGGCAAGCTCGGTAATTTGTTTGTCTTTCCTGAGCAATTTATTTTCACGCTCCATTTCAGTATAGCGGGTTTCCATTTCAAGATCGCTGATTTTCTTTCGCTCCATTTCGCTGAATAATGAATCCTTAAAACTGATATACTGATTCAGGTAGCTGTAAGCGCTGTCAAGTTTATGCTTTTCAAAATAGATTTTAGAAATACCAAGCAAGCCATTGAGGATATCCTGATCAACCCCCTGGTTTTTGGCATTTATAAGGGCATAAGAGTAATAAAAAAACGCACTGTCGGTTTTGTTTACCGACCTGTAAACATTAGCCAGATTGATCAGCGACCTTGACAGTCCGGCCTTATCATTGATGTTGTAATAATCATTGTATGCCTTTCGGAAATAAAAGGTGGCTGAATCCCTTAAATTTTGAGATTCAAAGATTTCACCCAAACTTAAATGAACCTTGGCGTTTATTTCAAGGTCATTCAGGCGCAGGTTTCTTTTAAGTGCCTTGTTCAGGTACATAATGGCTTTGTCATATTCATCCAGGTTCGAATACACCAGAGAAATATTAACTAAAGCAATAAGCTTGACTTTTTCGCCATCATTTCCAAAAGGAGCCACATTATATGACATAAAATAGTACTCCAGAGCAAGATCATAATTTTTAAGAGCCTCCAGGTAAACATTGCCGATATTACCAAGTATTTTTGACTCAACCAATCTGTTCTCAACTTTCCTGATCAGCTCATATGATTTTAAAAAATAATCAAGCGCCAAGGGATATTTATCCTGCGTCATTTTAATATTTCCAAGATTCACGAGGGAATAAATATAAAATTCAGTGGTATCTGAAACACCTGAGCTAATATATCGAAGGTAGTATTTTTCGGCATTTTTGAATTTTTTAAGATGAAAGCAACATTTGCCGGCATAATAAAAGTTTTCACGTTCTTCAAGAGTTACACCGAAAAAATCGGATGATCTTATTGATTTGTTGAAAAAGTAATAAGCAGAGTCGTAACGTTCTTCTGCAAGAAATTCCTTTGCCAACTTGCTATACAACGATATTTTTTGTTTTTCGTTTGATCTATTGACCAAACCAAGCAGACTATCTGTCTTCGACTGACTGAATCCGCCACAGGTCCATAAAACCAGAAAAAACAATAACAAAAAACGCATAGGGTTAGAATGCTTTAGTGAGGCAAGTTAGTATTTTTTATTAGAAAACAGAAATTGAGGGAAAGGATATTTGATTGGTGATATTTGGCTTCGTTGATATAGACTTCGCCGATATTTGCTTCGCGATATTTTTCCAATATCAGCCAATATCGCCGCAGGCCAATATCTAATATTCCCGCTGGCACGTATCCAATATCGCAATGTTAATATCCAATAATATCATTTTATTTATAACTTAGCAGTATGAAATTTCTTTGGATAATAAATTCTGTTTTTTGGTTGCTTTTTTTATTGCCTGAAATATCTTTTTGCCAGAATTCAAAGGATGTTAAGGATGGTGACCGTTATTATAACCTCGGCAGATTTGACAGTGCTGTGGTTTGTTACCAGAAAGCCATTGAAAACAAAAATGCTGATCTGAAAAATACTGAAATTATTGATCTTCTTGGAAAAACAGGCAATTCGTATGAAGAGTTGGGCGACTATAATAAAGCTTTCACCTTTTACCGCGAAGCACTGAACAACGCCACTGAAGGATCTTATTACGAAGGCATTGCAAATTCATACAATCACCTTGGAAATATTTACTATCGCTGGGGAAGCTTTGAAAAAGCAATGATTCATTATAAGAACGCCCTGAAAACTGCTGATGAAAACAATTTGAAAAACATTCAGCCAAGTATTTTCAATAATATTGGGAATATTTATTACAGTTTTGGCGAGTATGAACTTAGTCTGGAGCATTACAAGGCAGCACTGGATACCAAACTTGAAAACAACGACAGTGTTGAAATTGAAAGCTATCTGATCAATATCGGCAGTTCATATCTGGGAATGAAAAATTATAAAGAAGCACTTTCCTATTACAATAAATCACTTGAAATTGCTAACAGGCAAAACAATCAGCAAAGTATTGCAAACTGTTTCATCAATATTGGTTATCTGTTTAATGAACAAAAGGAATACAACAAAGCCATTGATTATTACAACAAAGCCATTAAAATTATTGAGAAAACCCAAAGTAAGCTGATCCTGGCAATTGCTTTTAAAAATCTGGGTGAATCAAATAAAAATCTGGGCAATATTCAGGAGGCAATATTTTATCTGAAAAGCAGTATGATAATTTGTTACGAAGGAAATCTTAACGAACAGGCTGCAGATGTTTATTCCCAGCTTTCAACAATTTATGAATCAGAAGGTAGTTTTAAAGAAGCTCTGTATTACCAAAAAAAATACAAAGAAATGACCGATTCGGTTTTTAACCGTAAAAGTCATTATCAGATTTCTGAGCTAAGGGCCGAATATGAATCTGAAAAAAAGGAGCTTGAAATTGCCGAAAAAGATCAACAAATCGCAGAAAACGAGAAATCTCTATATAACCAGAAAATAATTTTTACTCTGGGAATTTTGATTTTGCTGGCCATTTCGATCATTGCTTTTATGTTTTTCAGAAATCGGGAGCATAAAAAAAGGGTGTCGCTCGAAAGCGAGATAGACAAACAGATGCAACTTGCCCTAAGTGCCCAGATGAACCCTCATTTTATTTCAAATGCCCTTAATTCTATTCAAAAATATTTTTTGAACAATGATATTGAAAAGGCCAACGGATATCTGGCCGATTTTGGTGCACTCATCAGAACGGTTTTGGCAAATTCACGGGAGATGAAGATTTCAGTAGGCGAGGAAATAAAATCCATCGAACTATACCTTTCACTGGAAGCATTAAGACTGGATAATAAGTTTACCTACCAAATTCAAACCGATGAAAACCTGGATGTTTCAAAAACCCTGGTCCCTTCGCTAATTATTCAGCCCCTTGTTGAAAATGCCATTTGGCATGGAATTGCGCCAATGGAAGGAAAAGGGCATATCAGCATATCTTTTAAACTGGAAAACAACAATCTGGTTTGCACTGTGATAGACAATGGCATTGGACTGATTGAATCGGCCCGTCTTAAACAGCAAACCAATTCGCGGAGAAAATCATTCGGACTTGAGATAAACAAAAAGCGAATTGAACTGCTTAACGGTTCAGAAAAAACAAAAATGGACCTGAGAATCGAAGACATGAGCGTTTTATTCCCCGGACAAACAGGAACACTGGTTGAATTTAAAATTCCACAGCAATGAACAGGATAAAAGCAGTAATTATTGATGATGAATCAGGAGCAAGGCAAACCCTGCAAATGCTATTGGAAAAATTCTTTCCCGAAGTTGAAATCATGGGCGAAGCCGATTCGGTGAAATCCGGAACAGAGTTATTGCAAAATACTAGTGCCGACCTGGTATTTCTGGATATTGAAATGCCTCCCGGAAACAGTTTTGACATTCTGGATAATCTGAAAAAAATTGATTTTGACATTATCTTCATCACTGCTTACAACCAGTATGCGCTGGAAGCATTTAAATTTTCGGCCGTTGATTATTTACTCAAACCGGTAAAGATCAGTGATTTAAAATCTGCTCTTGAAAAATTCAAAAAGCGCCGGGGAAACAGCCAGGAACAAAAGATCCGGGTGCTTTCAGATCATCTCCGACAGGAAATAAATCGCATTGTATTGCCAACCACGGCGGGTTTTGAGATAGTTTCCATTTCGGAGATCATGCGTCTTGAAGGCGACCGCAATTACACTAATTTTGTATTTACCAACGGGAAAAAAATCCTGGTAAGCAAAACCCTGAAGGAATTCGAAGATATGCTGGTAACATATGGATTTTTCAGAATCCACCAGTCGTACATCGTAAACCTCAAACACATAAAAAAATACTACAAGGGCAATGGTGGTGAGATTGAAATGGTTGACGGGCAGATTTTGGGTGTAGCAAGAAACAGGAAAGATGATTTTCTGAAACAGTTTGTGTAGTGGAAAGAAATCACTAAATTTGAGTGAAATAAATAATGGGTTGAAAAATAATCCTGAGAAATTGGAATGTATATGAATATTTTTTCTGAGATAGATCAGCTTCAAATTAAAATTGAAAAAATCAGACCTCTGTCCGAAGACCAAAATCTTGAGCTGAGAAGGTATTTCAATATTGGCCTGGCTTACAGCAGTAACGCAATTGAAGGAAACACCCTGACCGAAAGCGAAACCAAAGCAGTTATTGAAGACGGATTGACCATTGGAGGAAAACCATTAAAGCACCATCTTGAAGCCACAGGCCATCATGATGCTTTCAATTTTATGTATTCGCTTATCAAGAAAAATGGAATCATTGAAGAGGATATTAAGAATCTTCATCATTTGTTTTATCGCCAGATTGAGCCTGAAAAAGCAGGAGTTTACCGAAAAATAAAAGTATTTATTTCAGGATCTTCTTATTCATTGCCCGATCCAAAAGAATTAAAAACATTGATGAAAAAATTTGAAGATAAATATAAAATTTACGATAAAAACATCCACCCTGTCAGACTTGCTGCTCTTGCGCATAATGATTTTGTATTTATCCATCCGTTTTTAGACGGCAATGGCCGTATAGCCCGTTTAATCACAAATCTTATTTTAATACATTCAGGCTATCCGGTAACAATCATTCCGCCTGTCCTGAGAATGGAATATATTGCTCTGCTTGAAAAAGCACACGAAAACGATGAGGATTATATCAATTTTATGGCTGAAAGGGTAAAACAGTCACAGTTGGAGTATATCAGGATGATGGGGTAGAATAATGAGGTTTTCTCAAAAAATAATTATTCTTTAACGATTTTTATAGTCTTAATCATCAAATTGGTATTATCATATAGCTTTAAAATATATAATCCGCTGTTTAATTCTGAAATATCAATTTCATTCTGAAATCCAGCTTCAAACATTAACTGTCCGAAAAGGTTAAAAATTTTGAAGTATAAAATTTCCTTATCCGTTTTGATTTTTATAATTCCATTAGTCGGGTTTGGGTAAACATTAATGTCTTCTTGAGATTTCATTTCCATAAATCCTGTAGCGCATTTAGCAATTCCGTTTGAATAATCATAACCTGAAATAAATCCAGGAATGCTCATTGAGCAATAGTTACCGTCCAAATCAACGCCATAATCAATATAATTACAGGCAACACCTTCTTCGTTGGGGTTTTGAATTACATCTAAAAATGGCTTGTCAAATATTGCAACGTAAATTTTATTATCTGGTCCAAGTTGCATACCAAATACTTTATTGCCTCCGCTGTAATTATACGACACTGTAGTTTTTGAACTTCTAATTGAGTCAGCATTTCCCTCTCCTGCAGACAGATCGTACTGGCAAATATAACTATAGTCATTATTTGCAAAATACAATTTTGTATTATCAGGGGAAAATTCTACTCCATATGCCCCCAAATCTTCTGAATTTGTAGGCAAACTAATAAAATTTGAAACAACTCCGGATGTAGTATTAAAATCAAAAAGTTCAGTAACAGAAGGATTTGTATTTGAGAAACAAAGCGCAAGTTTTGAACCATCGGGTGAGACTTTCATCTGTCCGATCGCACAACCGGTATGAGTAGTATCCCAAACATCAATATGTACCGATCCGATATTTGAAACAACGGTACTTGTAAACCCATCGCTTGTAAGCAGAAAAGCATAAAAAGCATCTGAGAAATATTCATGGGTAATAATCCAATAATCAATTCCATTTGAATGCCTGACTGCTGAAATTTTCTCAGCTACAGTATCAACAAGTAAAATATTTCTTTTGCCAGCTATTACATCACCTAAACCATCATCAAGGCACATATCAACAATTGAATATCTGAGTCCGAACATTAAATTATGCTGAAAAAATCCATCCACCGAAAAAACATAAAACAGACTGTCGCTTTCCGGGGCAGGCACTATTAGTGAGGCCTGTGTTGATGAACAACTTCCCAGAATGTGCCCGCCGGGTAAAATCTCATGGTTTCTGTTCCAAATAACTTCACCGTTACAATATAGCAATAATGCCCCTGAACTGTCGCAAACGGTTGAGCAACCCTCATTGTGATAAAAACCCGGCAGTAAATAGGTTTGACCATCAGAAAGTGCAACAGGAGACCCGGTGTTAAAATCAAGTCCGGCCCCATCTCCAAAATACCAGATATTTCCCTGTTTTTGGGACAATGAAATTTGAGCAACAAATATCAATATTACCAGTAAACCCCTCATGTTCTTATATTAGATTGAAAATATTAAAATTACAAAAATATATATTGGATGTCAATCAAATCACTCATTAATATTTTCAAGAATCACAGTATCTATTAATTTCAAATATTCATTAAAAATATAAAAAGTTCTTTTTAGTGTAAAGTTGAGTTTCGTGCCTTCCTTTCTTGCACTTTGTAATTTTTCTTTTAGTTCTTCGGGGGCAAACTGAAGGATGAATTCAGTTTCGTTTTCTGAATCGGTAAATCCGCCATTAAATATACCAGTAGTAACAAAGCTTATTTCATTCTCTTTTTCGCTGGTGATATTCGTAAACCATTCTCCATATTCTGTATTGAATAATGACACAAAATCTTCTTTATGAATATTGAAAAAAGTGTCGTTTTTCACTAAAAAAACATTTGTAATACCTGTATAAACTCCTCCGGCCCCACCATTGGCATATGTGAGAAAAAATATAAAGTTATTTCCTGTTTTAATAATTTGAGGAGCAGGCGGACGACCGAAACTTCCAAAGCTACCTAGGACAGGATTAAAGTTTTTCAATTTCCATCTTCCATTTTCCTCTTTAAAAAGTGCCGCCCCAATGTTAGCACCCCTGAACCTCCCGCAGAATTCAGGAAACATTTCGGTTGTTTGGTAGAAAAAGAAAAACCGGAAATGCCCTGTTTCGCTTATTATGAGAGTATCAAATAGTTCGACGGTGGTATTCCATGCAGAGTCAGGAACGTATTCCGAAAAATCGGGCATATAATCATATACTGAAAGTACAGGTTTGCATTCGTGGCACAGCCAGTAAATCATTGAAATTGTGTCATCTGAAAAAGAAATCTCCTTATGAAATTTTCCGGGGAACAGCACATGCAAAAGGGAATCACCACAGGCATCAATCGGAACAGAAACATCTCCGGGATGAAAAGTTTTCCAACCCAGCTCTGTTGCCTGCGGGGGAATGAAAGATGAATCAGAATCATACTGTGCTGCACAGGGCTGGAAAAGCAGAAGGGCGATTGTTAAAAGGAGATGTGATTTTTTTAATTGCATTTTTGGTTTTGCATTTATACAAAGATATGACGAAATAATATTACAAAAATTCATTTTTTATTTGAAATTAATTGGTCATCCTATTTCGATTATAACATAAAAACCTCAAACCCCTGAAAGCAAATTCAAAATTAAGTCGTAATATTGGCTTACTTTTTTTAGCACAAATATCTACATGTTCTGATTTTTGTCTTTTAAAAGTAAAATGAACTTTTTAAACCCATCGGTAATTATATGTTTGGCTGGACCGGAAAAATATTGGCAATAGATTTAACATCAAAAAAATATTCATTTATTTATCCTGATGAGAATATCTATCTGAAATATGTCGGGGGAAAAGGAATTGCAGGTTATTATCTGAAAGATCATATCACAAAACCGTGGGATTCTGAATCAATGCCTTTGTTGTTTTTTACCGGACCTTTAGTCAATACACAGGCACCAACCTCAGGCAGAACAACGGTTATGTCGCGCTCACCATTAACCGGAACAATCGGGGACACTTCGGTGGGCGGAACGCTGGGTTCTCAGATTAAAAAAGCCGGACTTGATGGAATTATTATCACCGGAAAAAGCGAAAAATTTATTGGCATCGAGATAAACGACAGCTCCATTGAATTTATCAATGCTGAACCATTAAAGGGATTGCTAATCTCTGATGTTCACAAAAAAGTATTTAACGGTGGTTCGGTGGCGAGTATTGGTCCGGCTGCAGAAAACGGCGTGTTGTTTTCTACTATTTCCATAGATAATCATTACATGGCAGGAAGAAACGGTCTGGGATTGGTTATGGCCGCTAAAAACCTCAAATATATTTCTGTAAAAGGCTCTGGCACCACTGCCGTTTATGACAAAAACGAATTGCTCAAAGCCAGGGAAGATATTTTTCGTCTGACAGCCGCCAGTCCGGCATTACAGGGCGAATTCGGACTTGCGAATTTCGGCACCGCAGCCATCTATGACCTGATGCACCTGCGCAGGATGATGCCCACCGACAATTTCAGGAAAACAAGGTTTGAAAATGCTGCCAACATGAACGCCTGGCATTTTAAACAGCAATACAAGACGAAAAAAGACGGATGCCGGGGTTGCCATATTCTGTGCAAAAAAATTGGTGAGAAAAAAGATGTCATGCCTGAGTTTGAAACGCTTTCTCATTTCAGTGCATTAATTGAAAATACCGACGCTGAAGCTGTCGTCAAAGCAAATAAACTTTGCAATGATCTTGGCATGGATACCATTTCGGCCGGAGCAACCATCTCATGTTACAAGGAAATCTCAGGAAAAAAAATCAGTCCGGATGATTTGCTGAATCTTCTGAATGACATTGGTTACAGCAAAAACGAAGGAGCTGCATTAAAACTGGGTTCATTCAGGTACGCCGAATCAAAAGGCCAGCCGCATACTTCCATGACAGTTAAAAAGCTTGAACTTCCCGGTTATGATCCCCGGGGAGCGTACGGAATGGCATTGGCTTACGCCACCTCAACACGCGGAGCATGTCATCTCAGAGCTTACACCATTGCCCATGAAATACTGCGAAAACCTGTTCTTTCAGATAGATTTTCCTTTAGCGGCAAGGCAAGGATTATTAAAATTTCGGAAGACATGAACGCCATGGTGGATTCGCTCACCGCCTGCAAATTCATATTCTTTGCTGCCACGCTCGAAGAATATGCGCATGCTTATTCGGCGGTAACCGGAATAAAATCGAGTGCACAGGATCTTTTGAATATCGGGGAACGAATTTATTACAATGAATGGGTCATGAACGCCATGAATGGTTTTTCGGACAGGGATGTTGTTCTGCCCGAACGCTTTTTCAATGAACCGGGGAGCAGTGGCGAAGGAGTCATTATAAACCCCATCAGCAAAGAAGAATTTCAGCAGGCAAAGGAAAATTATTATAAAATAAGGGGACTTGACAGCAATGGCATGCCCACTTATGAGAAACAAAAATCGCTGGGGCTTTTATAACTAATTTATTATGAATTTAATACATTAGGTTGTTTAAATATAAAAATGCAAATTTTTGATTTATGAACAAGGAACATCGATATTCGATTTTAGAAGTTTACTTCAACTAAAAACTCATATTCATTTTCTTTTTTTATAAAATTTTAAAAAATCAAAAGTTGTAAAAATAGGATTGTGAATTTTAATCAAGTATGAATTAGTAAAAACAGTATCTGAGCAATGATAAACCTGATAAAAAAATACGAGAACAAGCTAATTGAGCACGGTTTATGTGAACAGGAGCAGATATTGCTGGGAGGCCGGGATGCCGAAATAGTCTGGAATAAAGATTCCGAAGCCATCCCCATGTTGGAAAAGGTTTTTAAAAACCTCAACATCAACAGTCTGTTATTTGCAAAGCCCAAAGAACCTGTACTTTCCATACTTAATTATATTGTTGAGGAAAATCTTGCATTGGGCGAGATTTCACCAAATGATGCAGAAACCCGGACTTTCCTGCACACCATACCTCTTACCGGTGAGTGCTCACACGAAATAATCATTCAGAAATTAAAAGAGCGAAAAAGTATTATTATAGCCAATCACGGAATTGTAACCTATGGATCAGTAACGCCCGAGCAGGCCTTTGTGGTGTTTAGTTCGGTTTGTTTTGCCGTTTTTGTGAAGTTCTTTGCCGATTACTACTATTCTTACAAGCAAAACAATGTAAACCCAAGGCAGAAAGAGATTCTGGAAAAAACCATCAGCCACTATAAAAAGCAAATGGAGCAGTATAAAGCGGGGAAAAATCTGAAAACAGGTCCGTTCAGCAACAACGAAGAGGTTTTAACCGCCATATTTGAAGCCGGAAAGAGCATTGTTGATTTCAGGATGGTCGATTCCTTTTTCGGAAACATTTCCTATCGTTTGGGCAATTCCATTTTCATTTCACAAACAGGAAGTTCGCTTGATGAACTGCCCGGCTGTATTGATATTTGTCCGGTTGACGGTTCAAGCTGTGTAGGCATAACCGCCTCGAGCGAGTACAGCGCACACAAATCCATTCTGATGGAAGAAGACCATTTATGCATTTTGCACGGGCATCCGAAATTTTCGGTAATCATGTCATTGCTGTGTGACAATGAAGATTGTGCCGACAGGGGCTTGTGTTACAAAAAATGCCCTGAACAGCGTTTTATAGAAGACATTCCCATCATCACCGGCGAAGTGGGAACCGGACCGACAGGAATATCAAACACCCTTCCGCCGGCAATAAAAAACAGCAGAGGAGTGATTGTATTCGGTCACGGAGTATTCACCAAAAGCAGGAAAGATTTTAACGAAGCATTTTCCAACCTCACGCAGATTGAGCGAATGTGTTTTGAGGGGTTTTTGGGGAGGGTGAATTATTAGTTGGCTTACCGAGGAAAATCAGTAAAAGCATTCTCACAAATTGCTTAGGAAAACGGAATCCACATCAACACCCTCCGCCGGTGGATTAAATCTATTATAAACGATGGGAAACTGAATAATTGGAAACTATTGTTGCCTTGGGAGGCGGAGTTGAAAATTATACCCCAATTGCATTTTTTGTTTACCGGTGTTTTTTTCAGTTAGTTTTTAATATTCAGCAACTTCCATTAGACATATTCCTACTCCCCCTCCGCCATCCCCAATGTTTTCAATGAATTATATTAGAATCGCGCTTCAATTAATTAATTTTTGCTCGAAAATTTTGATGATTCTATTTTATTATTTAATTTTCAATTATATTTAAAATAAATTCCGGATAATAAAATATGAGAGTAATTATAATTTATATCATATTAGTTATTTTTAATTCCGAGAGCTTTTCTCAAATTTCAAAATTTAATGGTCTGTATTGTAAAGGACCAATTCCAAGACAGGTGGTGTCTCCGGTTTATATTGAGTCAGATAAGAATATTGAAAAAGAGATCAAGGAAGGGGATAAACAATCTAATATAAAGTCAAAAACAAAATTTGTATTAAGCAGCAGTTACTTTATTAATGAATTAATGAGTTCCGGAAAAGTAGTGTTTAATGATACAATAAGCCAATATTTAAATCAGATAAAAAACTTGCTTCTTACCGGTGAGAAAGAGCTTTCAGATAATATTCAGGTATTTTTAATCAAATCGCCTGTTGTTAATGCATTTGCTGCGCATGGGGGTAATGTGTTTGTAACAACTGGATTATTATCCAGACTTAATACAGAAGCAGAGCTTGCTTATATTTTATCACATGAAATAAGTCATATAATAAAAAAGCATTCATTGAATGCTTATATCGAAAAAAGCAGATTATTTAAAAATGATCATCAATTTAAAAAACTTTCAGATATTGAAAAAGTAAAAACTATTTGCGATATGTCTAAGGAAAACGAAAAAGAAGCAGATGTAACCGCATATACTTTTTTCCATAAAACACTATATAACAAAAATGCACCATATTCCAGCTTTGAAATATTAAAAAAATCAGTTTTACCATTCGATACAACAGTGGTAATGATTGATTCTAATTTTATTACCAAAAAAGCCAGAATCAATAATTATCTCAACAAAATTGATTTCAGTTCTATTGAACAGGCAAACAATAAAAAAGATTCCATAAGAAATGTTTTTTCAAGTCATCCCGGAATTGAAGAGAGGATAGCTACCGCATTACAAATGACTGATTTAGGTAAAGGCGAAAAAGATTTTCTGATATCCGCCGAGTGGTTTTCATATTGCAAACAATTAGCCAGAATAGACAATGTTGAGCAATTAATTAATTCGAAATTATATGACCATGCTCTTTATTACATATATCTTCTGGATAATGAAATTCCAAATAACGAATATATTAACACTTTAAAAATAAGACTGTTTTATGAGGTTTCAAAGATAAAAAAATATGAGCAAGATTTTGAAATAGAATGTAATCTTGGTTTTGATTTTCAGTCCATTTCAGTTCTTGGTTCCCTTCTGTTAGCATATGAAATTTGTTATCAAAACACATTGCAATTTGGTGAATCCATATATTCCTCATTAGTATTAAATGATATAAATTCTGAATTATCCGGCATGAAAATCGATTCTGAAACTGAATTTTCTGAATTGTACGATTTTTATCTGAAAAACAAAAGCAGTGTTTATAATAAATCAACTCCAAAAAAGGATTTTGCCCTTGATAGTTTACTAACCAGAAAGGAAAGAATTGAACACCTAGAGAATTATTATAGAAGTTCGGATCGCTATAATAAAATCCTGCTTGTTGATCCAAGTTGGAATTTCTTTGATACCCGTAATGGTTTAAATCAGGTGACAAGTGAAAAAAGGACCATTAAGTTTAATGATGTTCTTTTTGATAATGCCAGAAAAACTAAATTAGATATCAAATTATACGCAATAAGTTCTCTTGACTCATCTGATATCAAAAAATTTAATAACAGGATTATTTTACTGGAATATGTAAATTTTTGCTTAGCCAAGGGCAATGCATATAATATGATCTTTCCCCAAATTGATAAACTTCAGGAAATAACTACAAAAGAAGAAACCTCCATCATAGCATTAACAAGTATAAACTCATTATTAATCAGCAAAAGCAAATTCAGTTATGCTTTTTTAGGTATTGCTTCAGCTTTAAGCATGTTAACTCCAATGTACTCCCTGGTTTTGCCCTATTCTGTTTCTAATCTTTTAATTAACAGCTATATAACATTTACATATTTTATTGTTTTTGACACAAAAAATGAATCAATAGAATTTGCTGATTTAAATCTAATAAAACAAAATTCAAACCTTATGTCTGTAAATTCATACTATTTTGAGTATTTTGAATTACTGACAAAAAGCAAAAAGAAGAATTGAAAAATATTGTAATTACCATATCATTCTTATTAATTACTGCAATTTGCCAATGTCAGTTTTTTGGTTATTGTGGTAAAAAGTTTGAGGTATCAACACAATTATCAATTATGCCAAGCAGGGGCTATATTAATGCATCAAAATTTGGAATAAACAGGAACAGTCCAAAAAATGCACAATTACCTGTAAATATAAATTTTGGTTTTAATTATGCTGTTTCAAGAACAAGTGGAATAGGTCTTACTTTTTGGTACGCTCCAAATTTTGTCGGATATAGGACACCATGGTCTGACAGATCGGGCTATGAATATAAATATAATGAAGGTCAAATTGACCTTTCGGACTCAAAACTATTTAACTTTGACCGGAATTATAAAATTCGAACTTTATTTACCGGATTTATATACAGGAGATATTCAAACGGCTTTTTAGCTCCGGCTGGAAATTATCTTGAATTGGGATTCGGATTTGTCAATGTTTTATACAGCCCCGACAACATTTACAAGTATCAAACAAAGGATTGTTATTTTAGTGAAAATGATGCGATTCCAGATTCCATAACCAGCCTCAAATTGCATGAAATGAAGCAGCCAAAATTTAAACCCATTCCTGTATTAACTTTTGGATACTGCTACAGAAATAAATTTCCAAATTCTAATAAAATACTATATGAAATAGGTTTAAATTCAACATTTGGAATTTTTAAACCAAAATCTGTTGAACGAATAAACAAAATGGGCAATGATTATTCAGTAATTGTTGGAGAAAAGGAAGATCTTGAAAATCTTATAATAGGAAGCTCTTATGTATATATAATTAAAAGAAATAGTTTAAAAATAAATTTAGGAATTATTTACCTGTTTTAATGAAAAAGTTTTTTTTTCTATATTTTATATTTGCTATTGTTTTGTTTTCTTGTTCAAAAGAAAAAATAACAGAGCCGCCTAATGATTATTACTTTTTTGATAATTATATTGAAGTAAGTCTAAGTGACACCTTATTCTCATCTGATTCGTTGCATATTTTCCTTTATGATGAAACAGGGTATCAAACAATAAAAATGTCAGTAAAATTAAATCAAATACTTGATAACTGGTCGTACATTGCAGATATTAAATATACGACTTTTGGGTTTAGCGAACCAATACATGACCCAAATGCTTATCTCTGCATAAGATCCTTTGAGAAGTATGCTGATGACTATGATTATATTGGAATTAGTAATGGTTCAATACTTCTTATTAATTCAGCATATAAGTATTCATCCGATTATAGTAGAATTGATTCAATATTTGGAAGTACTGTAATTACTCCAAGTGATCATTACATTTTTGGTAATTCCAGCACCTACAAAATAAAAATATTTTACTAATGAGGTTTATTATTACAATATGGATTATTTTTCTTTGCTCTGGTCTTTTTGGCCAGGAATTGGAATGGGCTTTTCCGATTTCTTCAAACGGCGAAGAGGATTATGATGAAATAACCCATGTTAAAATTGATCAGGGCAATAATATGTATATCTGCGGATATTTCAATGGCATTGTAGATTTCGATCCGTTTAGTCCGCCATTTTTTCTACCTCCAGACCATTTATCCCTAAAGCGTTATCTTTTTTTGGCCAAATATGATTCCTTAAGAAATATTCAATGGGTAGATTTATTTGCTTCAAATAAATTTAATATTTCAAATTTAGAGTTGGATGGTGCAGGAAATCCAATTATTTCAGGATATCCAAATGGCTATTCAGGAGTAGTTATTGATTTAGACCCTTCAGAAAATAATGAATTGGTTTATGAGGATGAAATTTTTATCTCCAAATATGATCCTGATGGAAATTATATTTGGCATGGAACAATTAATAATCACTCAACATCTGTACAAAAAATCATTACAGATTCCTCTGAAGATTTTATTGTTTTTTATTCTTTTAACGATTCTATTAATGTTAACTTGAAAGGCGTGACTAGTATGGTTTATGGTGATAATTATAAACATTCGTGTTTTGTAAAATATTCATCGGAAGCTGAAATCAAATGGTCGTTCCCTTACTATACTTCAGCTGATATTGAAATGAACGATAATGGTGAAATAGCTATCGCCGGAAATTATGACTCTAGTTATGAAATTGATTTAGATCCAAATGACACCATTGATTGTTTCTTCTCAAATCCATTTGGATTGTCTTATGTTACACGGTTTAATTCAAATGGCATCTATCAAAACACCTTTGTTTTAAATAGAAAAGACTATTATGATTCAGGAATAAATGATGTAATTATTGACAACGAAAATAATATATATTCCATTTTTTTTCTATACACACCCATTGACATTGATCCAGGCCCCGTTGAAAATATTATTCAATATGATGGCTCTGTTTATAGTTTTTCAAATCCAAAAAATAATGTAATAGCCAAATATAACAATTCAAATGAATTAGAGTGGTTTGACATTATTAGTGGACATAGTTCTGTTTATTTTAACAGTTTTGACGATATGCATCTATACATTTATGGATCGTATACAGATTCACAAGTTGATTTAAATTCAAATAACAATTCCATAAATGAAACAATGTCCGGCGGACCAGGAAATTACATTGCAAGATATGACACAAATGGAGACCTGGACTGGTATATTGGTCAGGGAGGTGATATAGCATATACAAAGCATATTTATGCAGCATTTAACGCTTTATATATTTGTGGCTCATATTATTCGGATGATGATTTAGATTTAAATCCACTTACTGTGAAATTTTTATTTAATTATGGATACAGCGATGGTTATGTTTTAAAATACACTTTTTTTTACTCAGGTATTACTACTGAAAACAAACCTGTTATTGCAGTAGCTTACCCGAATCCTTCAAGTGATTTTATTAATATCAAGCTTTCAAATAATACTACAAAAACTAAAATTGAATTATTTGATTGTACCGGAAAATTAATCCTGCTCAGGGAAATGAATAAATCAAATGAAACTATTGATGTTTCAAACATTAAAAGTGGTTACTATTTAATGCTATTAACGAACTCCAAAGAAGTTTATAATATTCCGGTGATTATTGAATGAATTACCCTGGAGCAGAGCGATCAATATCCAAATTCATTTTGCAACAAATCTCTCCTTTTCCCTATCCCATGTATAAATAATTTCAGTTTTTAAGTCCGCTTTTTTTATTAATTCAGCTAATTCCAAAAAATCATTTTCACTTTGAGTAATCTCTTTATTTTCTTCGTAATATGAAATTTCTTCTGAAACACTTCCGTGGCTCAGTGATAATTCTGCTTTTATAATATTATCTTCTTTCAGAAACTGATAATTGATTTTCAAATATTTTGTCATTTTGTTTTTTTCCAATTGAACCAGGACTTCCTTGTTTTGAATAAAATCCTTATAATCAATACTTGGTAATAATTCTGCCTTTTTATAATTACCATCTTCAATTTCATAAAAAAAAGTCTTGTAAATTCCGTAGTTTACATTGCTGTTGTGATAGGTAAATCCCAAAAATACTTTTGAATCAACTCCTTTGAATAACCTGCCTTCCTGATAACTTATTCCGGCCATTTCTTCAAAATATCTAAAATACATAGAATCTGTTGAATATGTTTCTTTTTGATAAGTTTCCAGTTTGGATTTTTTGTACAATTTCAATTTAAACATGACGGTGTCTGATGTGTAAATATCTTTTTGGGACGGAATGACACTTGTAATAACCGGAATTAATTCATCAGGAATGTTCCGATAATAATCAACTGCTCTCATATTGTAGCATTCATTAACTAAGTCCTTAATTTCATTCAATTTTTTTTTGTTTAACATCCATGCCCTTGGAATTACAGGATACAATTCAATACGATCTTGATATACTGTCAACTTACCAACAATTTTGTTCAAATCTTTTATCACTAGTACTTCATATTCTTTAACCGGACTACATACGGGGTTATAAAACCTTATATAATAATAAGTCAAAGTATCATTAATAATAGCCAACAAATTTTCTGCTTGTTTTTCAGTGAATACTTTTCCTTTTAATACCAAGTCTTCTAATATATATCCGTCTTTATCAATTAAACATCTTTTTCTGTGATCTATTTCCTTTTTGTATTTAAAGCCGATTATTTTGTCAAAATCAGAAAGGGGAAACAACAAGGTGCTGTCTCTCCATAATTTATTTTTGTTCTTTTGAAACTCGGCGTCAGCCCATGGATCATTCGGATTATTATTAACTGATTTGTGATTAAACGGACTTGCCAGAGAATCCGGTAAATATTTTATGGATGTTTCGTATTTAATTTTTGATGGAAAATGCTGACCTGTTTGTTGACCGTTTATTGAGCCAATTATAAATATCGATATTAAAATCAGTATTTTTATTTTATAAATTATTGAATTCATCAATTAGGCTATTTTTTCTTTTCTATCAAAAATACAATAATTACCTTTAATAATCAAGTAGTAACATCACGGTTCCTCCCCCCTCTGCAATCCAAACTTTCCCGCACCCATCCACTTTTTAAAATTCCACTCCAAGCGACTAAATCAGTTTCGGTATAAAAAAAAGATTACGCTTTATCAGTTACAGCATATGAAAATTTATACCGTCAATCTGTTACAAATAAATGTTCATCATACCGTCTTTTTATTACAATTGTTTGTCATTATTACCGTCTATTCATAACAAAGCATTATATTTGCATTAAAAAAATTAGCCATGATTCAGCGTAACGTATTACAACAGTTAATAATCTGGAAAGATTCCGAAAATCGTAAACCCTTAGTGCTACGAGGAGCCAGACAAGTTGGTAAAACAACCTTGGTTAATGAGTTTTCCTCCGGATTTGAGGTTTTTCTTACTTTGAACCTTGAAAAAAACAGCGACAGAGAGTTGTTTGACCGTTATACGGAAATTGAATCTCTTTTGCCGGCCATTTATTTATATAACAAAAAAACAATTCAAAACAGGCCAACATTGCTGTTTATCGATGAAATACAGTATTCTGTAAAAGCAATTTCCATGTTGCGCTATTTTTACGAAGAAGCCCCACATATCCACGTTATTGCGGCAGGGTCATTATTAGAGGCTTTGCTTAATAAAGAAAAAATTTCCTTTCCTGTTGGTAGGGTCAGCTATTTGCCGGTTCGTCCGTGTAATTTTCTCGAATTTCTTGACGGGATAGGCGAAAGCTATGATAAAAATTTGATTATTAATATAAATGGAGATTCGGTTCATCAAAGATTAATGGATTATTTCAGAAAATATACTTTAATAGGCGGAATGCCCGAGGTCATAACTGAATATGCGAAAATTAGAGACGTTTTGGCTTTGCAAAATGTTTACGATTCATTATTGGCTTCCTATATTGATGATGCTGAAAAGTATTCTGATACAGATTCCCAAATTCAAATTATCAGGCATATTCTTAAAGTCGGCTGGAAAATGGCGGCAGAATGTATTGTTTTTGAAAACTTCGGAGAATCAAAATTCAGATCGCGGGAAGTTGGCAATGCTTTCCGGACTTTACAAAAAGCGTTTCTTCTGGAGCTTGTTTACCCTGTTTCGCAAACAAAATTGCCATTGAATCAGAATTTTCGTAAAAAACCCAAACTATTTATGATAGATACCGGTTTGGTTAATTATTATTCAAAAATACAAACCGACGTTTTTTCTGCAAAAAACATTCAGGATGTATGGAGAGGGAAAATCGCTGAACATATAGTTGGGCAGGAGCTGATTTGCCTGGAAAACTCCACACTGTCTGAAAGATATTTTTGGAGAAGGGATAAAGCCGGCTCAGAGGCTGAAGTTGATTTTGTTTATCCATTTAAAGGCAAAGCTATTCCGGTTGAAGTAAAAACAGGCCATAATTCAAAATTAAAATCATTGCACATGTTTATGGAAAATGCTCCTCATGACATAGCAGTACGAATCTGGGGGGAAAACTTTTCAGTTGATAAAGTAAAATCCCTGAATGGAAAGGAATTCAGATTAATTAATTTACCATTTTATTATGCTTGTGTTTTGGACAAAGTTTTGGATAATAATATTTAGACATCTCACTGATAATCAATAATTAAAACTATTATACTTCATTTATATTCCATATATTGCATTTGATAATCAGTACTTGTTTCCATTGAAAAAACAGTAAAAACGCTTTCGCAGATTGCTTCGGAATACGGAATCCACATCAACACCCTCCGCCGGTGGATTAAACCAATTAAAAACGATCTGAAACAAAATAACCGGAAACTTTTAGGTGGAGATGGTTTATGGTTTTTTAAACAACAATTTCCAGCAATGATTTTCCTATATGCTTTTACCCCCGGCTTAACTTTTTATCAATTTCTCTATCGTAATCCCATCTTCTGAAACAATTATAATAAAAGCAAAAAGGATGTTTCAAATTGAACATCCTTTTTTATTGCTTAAAAATTACCTGTTCTTCACATCCACCGAAATTCCCGAATTAAACTGTGCCTTGGTAAGGCGGTATTTTAATGTCAACATAAGATACCGGCTTATCACGTTGGATCTTCGTTCCATCAGGTAGTTTAACTGACTTATCCGCTCCAACCCTTTATTTTTATCAAGGATGTCGTAACATTCTATGGATACCGATCCCCGGCGGTTTTTCAGGAAAAAGTATGTGGCTTCGGCTTTCAGCAAGGGAATGTCAATTTGCTCACCAAAACTGCGTGCATCGTAACGGGTCACGTCAAAAGTAACCGCAAAATGCCAGTTTGTAAAGGGCGTGTAGCTGACCTCGGTCCAGCCATTGATGTTCAGATATTTTTTATTGAGCGATTCCATGATTGAATAACGGGCATCAGACAATATTGCTGTGCTTCCAAAAGAAACATCCAGCTTTTCGTTTTTCCGCTTGTAAAAACTTATGGCAACCGAATGGCTGTAATTTGTCAATTGGTTTTGGGCATCGTTGACCAGACTGATTCCCTGTGACCAGTTCTCATTCAGCGATAACTGCAGGTTTAGACCGATCTTTCTCAACGGGGTGGAAAAATCAATTCCGGCCCCTGCCCGGTAATCATCTTTTACATTTACAAGAGTTGTTTTTTGCGAAAGATCGGGAAGGATATTCTGTGACAGATTGATCTTATCCTGCGTGTAAGTGCCGTTGAGATTGGCAAAAACAGAGGTCTGCGAAAACTGGTCAAACATCATCCAGTTTGCCTGCAGCACATGCATGGTTTCGGGTAAAAGATCCCTGTTCCCGTTGAAAATGTTCAGCGGATTGGCGTAGCTGCCCGTTGGCAACAGCTGTGATGCCTGCGGGGTGTTTACCAATGATTCATAGTAAAGCGACAAACTTCGGCTCTGACGGTAATCATATCTCCATGATGCCGAGGGAAGGAACTTCATGATGCTTTTTTCCTTCCTGTCTTCATCCGAAAAACCGTTGGAAAGTAGTCCGTTTTCCATTCCGGCCGTAAATGAAAGTTTTGACTTTTTTGTGTTGCGCTTTAATGATAATCCTGCGTTTACATCAGAATATCCTGTTTTGAAATGCGGACTTAATGAGTCAATGACCGTTTCTTCGCTTCCGGCCAGACCGTTTTTCCTGTCAAGATCTTCCTCATTGCGAGACATGGAAAGTGAAGGAACTAAATACAACAGTTTGGATATTTTTCTCGTTGCAGAAACCGAAGCGGTTAGCTGGTTTACGCTGTTCTGGTCATCAAGAAAGCGGTTATCTGAATAAACATTTTCAGGACTGTAAAAACTGGTGATATTGTTCCAGTCCGACGAAGAAAGTGTCCTTTGCATGTTACCGCCCACCCCTGCTTTAAACAGTTTCCAGTTGCCCACTCCGCTCCTCAGGTAGTTCGCATTTGCTTTTGCCTGCACAACCCGGCTGTTGTCGCGCGAGTATCCGGACAACCCGTTAACGAGATAATCATTGACGAATGAATGTGACAAACTTGACTGTGTATTGTCTCCGGTAGTTAAACGGGCATTCCCGTCAAGATTGAATTGGGTGAGTGAGTCGATGCGGTTTTTCCATCCGAAGTTGAGGCGGTTTGCCCGGTCTTTTGAATCGGTTTCCGAATCGGAATTCTGAATAAAAGACCCTGTTTGGGTAAAATTTGTTGATGAGGAGGTCTCCGACAGAAATTTATTTGCCCCGCTGCCCAGATATGAAATATTGAATCTGTTGTTTTCACGTGCCTCGTACATATAATTCAGTCCGGTTGCCCCCGAAGTCACCAGTCCGGTAACCGGCCTTCCGAAATCCACCGGCATTCCGGCATCCATTTCCGACGAAAGGGTAATTCCTCCCCCTGACATCATGCTTTGCAATCCGCCGTTAAAATCAATATAATCCTTGAAAGAAAACCCGTATTTGTTGATATTGTTGAGCATCCCCAGAGCAGCAAACTGGTACTTTTTGTTGAAACGGTAAAGCTTGGCTCCGGCCTGAAACTTATTATCCTTGGCATATCCGCCGGTAACATCACCGAAATAGGCATTTTTTCGTCCATCCTTCAGAATGATGTTGAGGGTTTTCTGATACGAACCGTCATCAATACCGGTAAGTTCTGTTTCATCCGATTTTTTATCGAAAACCTGCACTTTGGAAATGGCATCGGCCGGAAGGTTTTTTGTTGCCACCGTGGGGTCGGAGCTGAAAAATTCCTTTCCGTCAACAAGTACTTTCTGCACATCCTCGCCCTGTGCCTTGATATTTCCCGAACGGTCAACCTCAACGCCGGGAAGCTTTTTCAGCAGATCTTCGGCAACGGCATCGGGATTGGTTTTGAATGATTCGGCGTTGTACTCAACGGTGTCCTGTTTGATGAGGATGGGAATGCGCTCGGCAACTACATTAACGGTTCCGACAGTCTGCACCGCCTGTTTAAGTACAATAATTCCAATATTCCCGTTGGATACGGGCACCGAAATGCTTTTAAAATACGACTCATATCCCAGAAATGATGCCTGCAGCAGATATTTTCCGCTGCTCACATTTTTTATTTCAAACGCTCCCTGTGAATCCGAAATCCCATAGTACAAAAGAGTTGAATCGGCAGGGTTGAGCAGCACCGCTGTGGCATAGGTGAGCGGACTGCCTTTGTCGTCGTAGATTAAACCTTTGACGGCGCTTTGTTGTGCAAAAAGTGTCGTTGTAAGGACGCTGAAAATAATGATAAGGTTTTTCATGAAAACAGAATTTTTACTGCGTTACGGTTTTTATCACTACCCTTACGTTTCCACCTTCAGATGAACCGCCCATTTCTTCGGTTTTTTTCATGACCATTTCTTCAAACTCCTTAGTGGTCATTTTTTTTCCTTTAGTCGGTTTCACGATTTTATCTTTTTCAATTTCTTTGAGGTCAACAGATTTAGCAGTGATGGTGCGGTCACCGTTATTGGTGCTGATTGCCAGAATCATTCCGGGCAGTCCGCCATAATCTTCCGGTCCGGCTGAAACAGGAATTCCGGGGCAAAACCATGCTGTTACCAAATCTTCCTTTTCTTTGCTGGTAGCTTCAAGACAAGGATACCCGCCGATCATTTTTTGTCCGCCGGTCATTTTCCATTCCCTTTTGGTAAATTCATCCTCAATGAGAAAAGTTCGATCCATAAAGTCAACCTGCTGAACCACTTTGTTTCCAGTAAGATTTCTGTAGCAGATGTTTTGCGATCCGCCGCCCATACTAATAACCACCATTCCACCTTCACCTGATTCGCTAATTTCTTCCTCTTTTGATGCAGATGGCTGATAAATACTTGTGCTTTCATTGAAATAAAGTGTCATTTCAGATTTTGTTTCAGTAGGCATCATTCCCCTGATTTCCTCAGGCAAACTGTCGAGATTGATTTCCATCTTAAAGACATCTTCATAAGTGATGGTGCCCTGATTGGCTTTTTGAGCGTTAAGCTGCATGCTGCATATAAAGCCCAGAAGTGCAAAAATAAGTACTGATTGCTTTTTTGAAATTTTTTCCATGTTTATTGATGTTTTTGTTCAGGACAAAATTAGCCCTGGTAAGCAAGGGGTAAGGTTAATGACAGGCCAATTAAGGTTAATTAAGGTTAATGAACTGAAAAGGTATCTTTGTTTTATTTATTTTTGTTCTCAAATGCTGACGATGAACAAAATACGAATAACCGGAATATTAATGATTTTCAGTCTGCTCCTGCTGACAGTTTTTCTGACCAGCTGGTTGATAAACCAATACAGCGGACAAAGAAAACTTTTGGTTGATGATTTAAAACTTGGGCTTCAGAATTCAGAGCAACAGGTGATGGATTCACTTTTGGCCAAACAGTTTATTGATCCCTTAAAAGCTGAAGCGGGATGGGTTTCAATTGCAGTTAACTCCACAGAAAGTCCTGAAAAAATCAATCACCAAATTTCATCTTATAGGGTATGTTCAGACAGCGCCATAACCAATATGTATGTTGATACCATCAAAATGGTGATCAGGGATTCTTCGGCCCGAATGAAAATTAATATCCAAAGAGATGAAAAGGTGTTGTTTCAGGGAATGCGGATGTTTGTAACTGAATTTGGGCATATCGGAGCCGATTCACTCTGCTCCGATTCATTAATTGCAGTTGGTCTGGACGCCGACACCCTGCTTCTGCAAAATATTTTTGGTGATTTTATGGAATCACGTGATTACAATTTTTCGGTGCTTTGGCTTAAAACAAATGATACCAGCGGGATTGACGAAGAAAACAAGATCGTTTTGAAGTGCCATTATTTCAATAATATTTCCGCAACAGAAATAAGCGGATTCAGAATATTTCTGTTACGTAAGATCAGTACACAAATAATTTTTGCTTTGGTGTTGTTGATTGTTACCGCTCTGGCATTCAGAATGGCCTACCGGAGCATGAGGAGTCAGCGCCGGCTCCTTGCCATGAAAAATGATTTTATCAGCAACATCTCACATGAGTTGAAAACACCGGTATCAACGGTAAAAGTTGCCCTGGAAGCGCTGAAAGATTTCGACATGAAAAACAATCCTGAGGTGGTCAACGAATACCTGAGCATGTCATTACAGGAAATGAACCGCCTCGACGACCTTGTGGCAAAGATACTCAACGCCACGGCACTGGAGGAGGGCAGGAATATTGTAAGACTTGAAAAGACTGATTTGAACCGGTTGGTAACCGAAACGCTGGATTCAATACACTGGCAACTTGAAAAATCGGGTGCCGTGGTTGAAACCTTTCTTGAAGAAAACCTTCCAGAAATTATGGCTGATCCGCTGCATCTCAGGGGTGTTCTGGTGAATCTGACAGATAATGCCGTAAAATATTCGGGTGAAAAACCCCTGATAAGGATTTCGGTTAAAAGAGAAAAATCAGGTATCGTTTTGTCGGTAGCAGATAACGGACCCGGAATTCCCGATGAATACCTGAAAAAAATCTTCGAGAAGTTTTTCAGGGTTCCACAGGGCAACACCCACAATGTTAAAGGTCATGGTCTGGGACTTTATTACGCGCAGGTAGTTGCAAAACAACACAATGCCACGCTCACCGCGCGCAACCTGAAAGAGGGCGGATGCGAGTTATTACTATATTTTCCTGATAAGCCATGAAAACCAGAATATTATATGTTGAAGACGAACCCTTTCTCGGGAAAATAGTAAGGGAGACACTGGAAAGTCAGGGCTTTGAAGTGTATCTGGTGGCTGATGGTGCAAAAGTTATCTCCATGGTTGGCACCACAAAACCCGATATTTGTGTGCTGGATGTGATGCTGCCCAATGTTAATGGTTTTACGCTGGGAAAACAAATTAAAGGTGCCTATCCACATTTACCCGTCATTTTTCTTACGGCAAAAGTTGAGACCGAAGATATCATCACCGGTTTTAATTCGGGAGGCACCGATTACATCAGAAAACCATTCAGTGTTAAGGAACTGATTGTGCGCATCAACAACCAGTTAAAGCTGGCCAAACACACCAGTCATGGAGAAACAAAAATATCAGGTGATATTGCCCTTGGAAAAGTTGTTTTTAAACCGGATATAATGGAACTTCATGTGCCCGGCGAGGTGATCAAGCTGTCTTCAAGAGAATCAGAAATCCTCACCATGTTGATTTCAGGAATCAACGAATGTGTTGAGCGAAAAACCATTTTAAAGACCATCTGGGGCGACGATTCCTTTTTCAATTCGCGCAACCTTGATGTTTATATACGCAAGATAAGAGGATATCTGTCGGCTGAACCCGGAATAGAAATTCTCACTCTTAAAGGCAAGGGTTACAGGGTGGTTTGTAAATAAACTCTGAGGACCAAAGCCTCACAAACCACTAAAAGCAGCTGATTTTTTAGTTTAAATGAAATTATTAATTCTCAAATGTTTATTAATGTTTTTTATTTTCTCTTTAGGAATCTCCAATTCCGTTGCTATTTTATTCCATTGGCTTACTGCAAGGATAACCTCTTGTAAAATATCATTTGCTTTTTTGATTCCAAATGATTTGGCAAACTCAAGCAGGTCGTCTTTTGTGAAGTTATCGTACTTGCCATTAATTGATGATTGATGAACGTTGGTCCAATTTCCACCGGGACTATACGAAAAACAAATGTCATAGGCTGGAGATATTTTCCATCGTCCATCCTGAGTCATTAGGAAAGAAAAAATATTTAACTATTAAAATATTAATAGAAAATATTCTAAAATTATAATAACTATAAATAATACGAAAGTTATTTTTAAATTTAATTAGGGTTGATTATTAATTTGGCTTGGACGTTCCGCGTGTTGGTTCTGTTTGGGCTTAAAAACCGCTTAACCATTCGCCTGCAGTAAAGCTAATTAATTGTAGCGAGCTTTCCAAACCGACGGGCGCCCAAAAAAATTAACACGCTGTTAGCTGTTAGGCGTTTTATCCAATCATTAGGCTTATTCGTTTTCCAAGTCCGAATTCGAATATTCTGTATAGAGTCGAAAGTTGAATATCACATTTACCATTTTCAAGTCTTGAAATATAGCTTTTCTTTGTTCCGACTTTTTCAGCAAGCTGCTCCTGTGTCATTTTTGCTTCTTTTCTTGCTTCTTTCAGCATTTCACTGATAACAAAATACTGTGCTTTTTCTTCAAAAACATCTCGTTTTTCAGTTCCGATTTTTCCGTATTTAATGTCTAACAACTCATCAAAGGTTGTAGCATTTTTTATTTTTTCTTTTTTCATGACTTTTTTTCTTTTGAGTTAAAATATTCGTTCTTCAATTTCAGCACTAATTCGATTTCTTTCTTAGGTGTCTTCTGGGACTTTTTATGAAATGCATTAAACAATACAACTAAATTGCCCTTGTCAAAACAACAAAATATTCTATAAATATTGCTTTCAAACTCTATTCTGATTTCATAAAGTCCGTCAGTCCCTTTCAAATGCTCAAGAAATTTTTTCGGTACATTCTGAACATTTCGAATAATTCTGAAAACGTATTCGATTTTTTCCTGCACTTTTTCATTTTGCTTCACATAGAAGTCAACGAAATAGTGTCCGTGAAAAATGATTATTCTATTTGCATCCATTACGCAAAGTTAACTTATAAGTTATCATTTTGCAAGTATTTCAGCATCTTTTTTACAATGGGGTTCTGACGCTTACCGCTAACTCATATATATCATCATAAACCTGACAAAATATATAATGACCTATGTTCAAATTTATGATTTTTGTATTACAATACTACCTAAAATAAATATCTAAACCAAAAAACATATTTAAAATGATGGCTGAGCAATGATGCCAACCGCAGGATAAAAAGATCGGGAAATACTTATCGATAATTTGATCAAATTCCACTTCGGCATAATTTTTGACGAATGTTTTTCATTATCTTTACCTCTCTTTATTCCCCGCATAAATTATTTAATTTTGAGCAATGAAAACAATTTTTCAATTGGTGTTTATTTTCTTTTTCGGAACGGTTTGTTCTCAAAAGTCGCTTGATATTACAGTTAAAGACAAAAACTCAAAAGAGCCGCTGCCTTACTGCAACATAGTGGTTGAGGGGAGCACAAAGGGAACCATGACCAACATAAACGGTGAAGCCAGAATATCGGCCGATCCCGAAAAGGATGTTGTGGTTTTTTCTTATCTGGGATATCAGCCCCAAAAGGTCAGGGCATCGGAACTGGTTAAATCGGGTACTGTATATCTGGTACCGAAGGACATGATTTTAAAAGAAGTAACAGTGCGGCCCGATAATGATTACCTCTATGATTTTGTGGTAAAATGCCGAAAAAAGCTAATGTCAAACCAGACTGTAAATACATCAAAAGCTTACTACGGACTTGAAGTTCATTCCGGAGCATTTCCTATTGAGATGCTTGAATGTTATTATAATGCTGCCTTTAACGGAGTTGACCTTTCATCGCTGAATTTCAGGAACGGGAGGGTTGGCCATTCCTCTGTTGATGAAAATTATTTTATCTCGCTCAATTCCTCAAAGGCAATAGTGGAAATGAAACTGACATCAGACAATGGTTATTTTCCTGCCAATCCGCTCCAACTGGGAAAAAACAAAATGAAGGAATTATTTGAAATGGAAGTGAAAAGCTTTTATGATTCGGTTTATGTGATCACATTTACCCCTAAAAATAAAAGCGGCGATTGTTTTTCGGGCGATATATGGCTTGAAACAAAAAGCTTCAACCTGCTTAAAATAAATTTGAATATTGAAAATGCATCCATCCATCCCTTTCTTCCATTCCTCAACAGCGATACACTTAAAGAAATATCAATGAGCATCAGCAATAATTATACGATGCACAAAAAAACCATGGTTCCCGATTACATAAATTTCAACTACTCCTTTGTTTATAAAAGCATCAGGGATTCACTAACGGTTTTAAAACCAAAAATATCCGTTCGAGAAATATCCACAAAGGTCCTGATGTATTTTTATGAGTACGACAGCACTTTTATTCTCCCCTATTTTGAATACGACAATAATTTTTCAGATTACAAGAAAATATCCCTGATACCCTTCAATGAAGATTTCTGGAACAATAATTCAGCTGTCCTGTTGAACACAGATCAGAAAAAAATGGTAGAATATTTTGTCAAAAACGGAAAGCTCTATAATTATTACGACAAAAATTACGGTTATGATTTCAGGGTAAATTCAAATCAGGCCCATTTCGAATACAGCATGAGTTTTTGGTCAGCCGACAAAAGAATAGTCCTTCATAAAGAGAACGAAAACAACAAACCCTATACAAAAGAGGAAATCAACAGACACATTCCGTCTGATTTATATAATATCAAAGTCCAGATCCTGCTTGATGTTACTAAAGTCGGTGATTCCCTTTTATGCAAAACTTACACGGTTTTCGACGGATTTAAAACCTATTATCATTTTCCAGAAGATGAATTCACAAAAGTTTTTTTAAATCTCTTTTTCGATATTTGTGAGATAGAACGAAGAAAACTTGAAAAGGAGCTTACCGGCAAAAACCTTTCTCTGAAAGAAATAGAATCAAAATACAAATCGGCTCTCGAAAATATGGATAAAGTCACCTCATTGTATTTAAAAGAAGTGCAGATGGGAAAAAATCCGAAGGGACTAAAAAAATGGAACCTGTACGTTAAGGAACAGCTTTCAATTGATAATCTGAAAATGTTTGGGGTGGAACAGTAGGTTTGGCTAATATTTTATAAGCTGTGTTCAAACCTGCGGAGTAATAATATTGAATTGAGCAGGATTGGGGTGTTGAGGAAGAGAAACAGTAAAACGCTTTCGCAGATTGCTTCTGAATACGGAATCCACATCAACATCCTCCGCCGGTGGATTAAACCCATTAAAAACGACCTGAAACTGAATAATCGGAAACTTTTATTGCCTTGGCAGGTGGAAATAATCAATAATTTTCTAGACAGTAGGTAAACCAAGATATTCAGAGAGTGATTATTTATGATTCAGAATTGAAACTTAATTTTTTGGAACTATATAACAATTAACAAAAACATATTTGCATGGATTCTCAAAACAATTGCTTTTTACCCTAAACGATCTTCTTATTCTTCCATACTTGCCTGAAATAATCCATTTAAAATTTATTTCACCATCTTCTCCGGGAGGTGTTTTTTCTTTAAAATATCCAACAATATCTCCACTGCCTAGAGCCCAATCAATTACTAAGGTGTCTGTCCCAATATTTTTAAACTTAAAGCATCCTTCAAGAACTCCGGGATTATTATATACTGTATCAAAATAATATTCTGTGGTATCAAAATGTATAATTGGATATTTTCCTTCTTTATAATAGGCCCCTTTTACTGATGCAAATCCCAAAAATTCCTTATTTTTCCTTATATGTATATTTTCCTGAAAATGCCGGGTTGTTACATTCTCAATGGTTATTTTAACTTTCAATGTGTCATCGGGCATAATAATTTTATTGGCCTCAATTTCTTTTATTGAACTGAAACTATTATCACACACTAATGTCATTGGATAGATACTTAAACTATCCAGACAAACAGGATTTGATGATTTATTTACAAAATTGATTACGGCTTTTTTGTTTTTAAAATCACTAATAACGCCAAAATCAAATTCTTTATTTACAGGTTGAAATACAAGCTGTGAAAATGATGAAACCACTATGAAAACAAGAATTATTTGTAGGCCAGTCTTTTTCATTTTCGGCATTTATGTTGATTTTATTCAAACTAAAAATATGCAAATAAAAAAGGGAATAAAAATTTAATTATCTTATTAACAAATCATTAGCATTAACAGTTACAAGTGGTATATATTTATCAAACACTGAAACTTTTTAATATAACTTAGTCTAACTTTAATAACCTATTAAAATTTACAACTACATAAACTATATTTTCAATCTCAAATAACTTATTTATTTCATCAATTATTCCATACCCAATGGATGTATCAAAAACAATTTCATAACTATATGGACTATTGGATTTAAAAATATAATCTATATAATTTATTTCTTTTAAATGAACTTTTAAACTATCAATTTCCATCGAATTTCTTAATGTTATTACAGCCTGATTAGTTAATATTATTGTTTCCTTATAAGTTACTCCGACAACATTAAACAAGCCACTTTCTCGTAAATTCTTTATAGATTGACAACCAACCCTGTCAAATATTTTATTATTCATTTTTTTTAAATAATAGTAGCAACCTGAATATCCCTGATATAATGAATCTACAATTATTAAATTGAGGCTGTCAATTAGAAATTTTTGTTTATCATTTAGTGGTTGTATGCAATCAATGATAATTAAGTCGTTTATAGGTTTGAAGGGTAATAAATCACTATACAAATACTCATAATCTCTATTTCCTAGAACGATTGAAATATCAATAAGACTTTTATATAGGAAAAGATGAACCTTTTTGTTTTTATAATTAGGGTGATCTATAAAAAGTATACAAGAATCTGTAATTTCATTGTCAATACTGTAGGTTTTAGAAACAGAATCATAATAAACATTCCCATTATTATACTTCAAAACGGCATCATTTATTAATAAAGACTTATCTGTTTTATTGGAATAAATCCATTGATCGTAGTTTTTAACATCTATGACATAAAAAGTAACCTTTTGAGAAAAGCTGTTGTACATTAGAAAGGTTAGAAAAAATATCATTAATGGCTTTTTCATTTTTCATTTTGTTGTTTCGAACCATTTAATATTGAGCTTTCTTTATAGATGCCAGAAACATTTAAAACGATACATGGAGTATTCACACAATTGCTTTTTACGGTCAATGCTTTTGTGAATTCTCCTTTTTTTCCTCTGGTATAAATGTAAAACCTTATTTCAGATTGCCATCCGGGGAGCACAGGCTTGTAATCAAAATCCTCTATCAGATTGCCACCTGTGTTTTTTACTGAATAAACAATTAGAGTATCATCCCCAACATTTTTAAAAATAAATTTACCCCTATATACACTGTCGCAAGAAACTGATCCCAAATCGAGCGCAATACTTTCAAAATCTATTATCGGACCAGTTTTCTTAAAACTTGTAACAACAGAATCACATTGTGCCAGCGTCCTTAAATGAATACAATTGGCCAACAACAATAAAAGTAAAAATTTTTCTATCGTTTTCACAACTAATTTAATCACAAATATCAAACCAAAAAAATGAACTTTAACCTTTCTTTAAACTTCAGGTTTTCTTGAATTGTTTTAATAACTACCTGTAACATTAACCAATATTACAATAAAATAACCAAATAACAATCAAAGCATTAGGAATATTTCTCACCTCCCCGTCCGCCATCCCCAAAGTTTCCCGCACCAATCCCTTTTTTTAAAATTCCATTCCAAGCGACTTAATCAGTTTCGGAATGCTAAAAAACAAAGATTGCACTTTACCAGCAACAACATCAAATGATTTTTTCAATAAGCTCGCTTTTTATAAGTTCATAAGCATTTTCCGGATCATAATCAATTCCGTGTCTTAAAAGCGCTTTAGTGTCGCCCAGAAACTCACTATCAATGATCTTCTCCTCCATGTTCAATAAAAACTGTTTCTGTGTTGGTGGTTTGTCAACCGACCGGTTCATGTATTCTTTGTATGATTCAATTATTGCATTTGTATTCAATTCGGGCTTCCTCATCAATGCAATATAAAGATCAAACAAATCACGCCCTTTTCTCCTTTGATACAATGCCCTTAATTTAGTTCCAAGCAATTCCTCCAAATTGTAGGTGTTTATCTCACAACATCCTGAATGCCATGAAGATTCAAGTTTAAATGATGTTTTATGGAATCCCATTACTGTAAAATGTTCTCTAGTGCTTGTTTCAATTTTTAACCTTAACTTTTGAACCGGAGGAAACTCTGAATCAAACTTATAGAAAATCTGGTTCCCGTTTTTCTTTGGCTTAACAGAAGATTCACCAAGGAACGATAGAGCTTCCTGAATTCTTTGAATCGTTTCTTTAATTGGTTCCTTTCTAATTTGCACCAGATCTATGTCCTCAGAATATCTGGCCTGAGGGCTCAGGTAGAGTTTATGCAAAGCCGTTCCGCCACGAAATGCGAGGCTTGATGCCAGCCATTCATCAGAAAACAGATGAATCAGGGCACGACAAATTACCAAATCCTGTTCAACTTGTTCATTGCTCTTCCATGGAACTTCATGACTCCATTCTGTAATATACGCCTGTGGTATCATTCGTCAATTTCAATCTTTAAGTTTTCAATTATGTTCCATCTGTTTTTTGAAGAAAACCCCTTTACCTCTTTACTTGGTTTCAGGGGTATTCTGTACATTTTATTTTCGCCCACCTGCAAAAAAAGCGCATCCGATAACTCCCTGTTCTCACACGCATACTCAAGGATATAACCAAGCCTTTGCAATGTTCTTCCCTGAACATGGGAAATCAGATTTTTGCAAAAATGCTCTGGTCTTAGTTCATCCACTAATTCAGATATAATGGTTGCAGCCCTGTTTATTCCACCTGTTTTATCTTCATACTGAATTAAATCTGCCGCTGTCAATGCGGGATTGGAAATATTTATATATCCCGTTTCAGTCTTTTTCTTTTCAATTAATTCAGTGGGTAATTTATTTATACTTAAATAATTAAGCTTTACTCCGTTTTTAATTGTACTTTTTATTCTAGGATAATCTGTAACCACAAAAAATTCCTGTGGCTGCTGATGCGCTGCCCCGTGATAGGCCGCCGCTGTTAATAGGCCAACATAATAATCTCTTTTTAAATATTTCATTAGATTGTCAATAAACAAAGCAGGAGGAAGAATTCTCATTACTGAATATTGTGGAGGGATGATTATATAATACCCTTTATATATTGATTTGATTTTACCCTTTTCTGACAATCTTTGCAATGATCTTTTAATTGCCACGGGAGTGTAATCTATCAAATCTACTCGAAGTTTATCTACTGAAAAAGATAATTTTCCTTTTGATTGGAGCAATTCAATCCATGTGGCAATTTTCATTTCATTTTTCATTTCAAGATGTTTTATGAGACAAATGTACCTTTTTTAGGTTCTTTTAGCAACAAAAAGGACTATTATTTTTCATATACTTGTCAGGATGAATTTAATTAAAGTTTTAAACAACGATAGATGTATGTAAATTTGTATGCAAATCCTAAAAACAAAAAAGCCCCTCATTTCTGAAAGGCTTAATTTTACTAGTGGTCCCACTCGGAGCACCAATATTTTTGCAAAATCCTGTATTTCAAAGAATTGGGTGAGCAAATTTTTTACTGGCCACCGAATTGGCCACCAGTTTTATTTTTTGCTATTTTACACTACAAATTTAATACATTTTAATGTGATTTGCTATATTTTGACATGAAAATTTCTCAACCACCCTGTTTTATTGCCCTGATAATCAATAAATAAAATTTTAAAACTTCATTTATATTCCGTAAATTGCATTTGATAATCAGTACTTGTTTCCATGGAAAAAACAGTAAAAACACTTTCGCAGATTGCTTCGGAATACGGAATCCACATCAACACCCTTCGCCGGTGGATTAAACCCATAAAAAACGATCTAAAACTGAATAACCGGAAACTTTTGTTGCCTTGGCAGGTTGATAAAATCTATTTCTTTTTAAACGAAAACAATAATTGATTTTATTCTATAATTATTTTACCTGAAGCAATTAACCTATTTCCTTCAGACAATCTGATCAAATATATTCCGTCAACTAAATTATCCCTGTTTAATTTGATGTCTTTTCCTGAAACAGCTTCTAATTTTCTAACTTGAGTTCCAACTGAATTATAAATAACGAGTGTTGCTCCTTCTGTGTTATCCTTCAATTTAATTACTGTCTCATTTGAGAAAGGGTTCGGGAAAATCTCAAGATTTCCCGGTTTTTCTAACTCCGTAAAACTACTTGTAGCATAATTGTAGATATTGGATAATGAAGTATTGTAATCACCTGGAGTCTTATACTCCGGGGTACAGTTAATTGACCAGATAGTTTTAACCCTCCAGGATGAAGTGCTTAAATAAACTGAATAATCTGGGTCTATAATAAAATTTTGTGTGCCAGCTACACTGCCTACTTCATGCCAGTTTCCATTGCTCAAATCATCACGCATTAAAACATAACTTGAAACCGGATTTTCACCACCTTCAATTTCATATTTTTGCAACAAAGTAAATACGCCAGCATCGTCATATAAGAACAAAGTATTATGATATGCACTAAGCGGACTATATACGCCATATGAGTCTATACACTGCATTTTATAGCGATAAGTTCCAGAATTGGGGTCTCCTGTATTTGGAAAATATAATGTCCTGACTGTATCAATATACTGGCTGAGTGAATCGTAAGGAACTTTCCCAATTGGCTGATAAACATCAGTGGATGTTTCCCTTAAAATGACAAATGTATCAACTGCTGGAGTAAGTGATTTATCCCAAACTACTATATTGTTTTCTGATAATGAATCTACAGTAACCAAACAAACCGGTACTGCCTGATAATTTGGGTTTCCGTTATAATCAAAAGATGCAGAACTGGTACAACCATCCAAATTGGTTACTTCTACCGAATAAGCACCAATCAATGTTGCAACCAAATCCTGACCATTTGCACCGACGATAATCTCCCCTTCAAAAAACCATTGATTACCTTCCGCGGCACTTGAAGTCAGGAGTGAATCAAATTGTGTTATTTCCGGAACAGCAGGAGCAGGAAAAACGGTTATTTCAACCGGCTCAGAAGTGGCTACTCCGCATGAATCTGTAATTATTACAGCGTACATGCCCGAATTTGTAACAGTGATGCTTTGTGTAGTTTCGCTGTTCCACCACATATAACTAACCCCTTCGCTTGCAGTTAAAACAACAGAACCTCCTTCACAAAATTCAGTTGGCCCATCAATAGTTATGGTTGCCACAGAATAATCAGAACAAGGAGTGTATCTCCAAAAATCAGCCCTTCTGCCTGAACCATTTTGTCCGGTGCCAATATAACCATAATCACCAATTGAAAACCCAACCGCTCTGTTTCTTGATATCTCAAGATCTGCTATCATTAACCAAATATTTGAGGCCTGCTCGTATTTTCCAAAATTGCTTCCCGAAAAAGTATGGACAAACCCTGTCGATCCAATTGAGAAACTCGATGCATAAGAAGCAGAGGGGGCCACAACATCTGCCTTTTGAGTCCATGTATTTAAAACCGGATTATATTCCCAAAAATCATTTAGAACACCTGTGCTTCCTATACCACCACCAATATAACCCTTTTCATTAATAGAAAACGCAAAAGCTCCATATCTTGCAAGTGCCGGCAAACTTGTTATTGTACTCCATGTGTTTAATGCAGGATCATATTCCCAAAAATCATTTTTAGATGTTCCGTTAGTTCCTGCACCAATGTATCCATTTCCATTAGCAGAAAAACCAACTGCTCCATAACGCGCCCCGCCACTAAAATCTGCCTTTTGAGTCCAAGTGTCAGTTAATGGGTCATATTCCCAGAAATCTGTATAAAAATTACCACTCCAGTCCATTCCTGTTCCAATATATCCTTTATCTCCAATAGAAAAAGCAACAGCAGATTCCCTCGGATTACCCGGAAATGATGTTTTCTGAGTCCAATTATTGGTTAAAGTATCATACTCCCACAAATCATTTGTAACCTCAGTATTACTTCCTCCAGTTAAAATATAACCTTTTGGTCCTATTGAAAAACCAACAGCAGAAGCCCTTGGCCCACCGCCGAAATCACTCATCTGTTCCCAAATATTAGTTTGTGAAAATGCCCCTTGTGCAAAAACGACAAGTAATAAAACAAGTATAGCTTTCATGATCGATTGTATTTATTTGTACTGATAATCAAAGTAAAAGTATTAAATAAATCTCATACATTTTTTCTGAATGTATAAGTGCCATGTTTTTATGTATATCTGTATTAGATAATGTAATTATTTTCCGACAGGAATTCCGTTGGTATAAAATATACCGACTGTCATAGTCTGGCATTTATTCATCTTTCGAAAAGCTTAAAACTGTCTCACTATGTTTTGCAAAATGTATATAAAAGTCAGTGTCTTTTTTTAAGTCATCATATATATCTTTGTCCACTTCGTATTTTTTGTCAGCTGTAAAAATTAAATATTTTTTTGTTTCTCTCATTTTTTGTCCCCACAATTTCGGAAATAACCATCCTAATATTGGAATATACAAGGCTCCGCTGCCTGCTTCATATGATTTTTCCTCATTTTTTTCCTCAACTTTTCTTTTAAGAATTTCTTTAATATTGACTTTTAAGTCTCGATTTACTTTTAAATTTATCCTATTGCAAATTAAATATGCTAAAAAAAATACTCCAAGGTCAATAATTCCAATCATTAAATATTCTTGTTCTGACTTGTTCCAAACAAAGTAACACAGGTTTAAAAGTCCTCCAAAACTCAATATAAGTCCTGCAAACACAAAACCAATGCGTTTTTCATCTTTTAAAACTTTTCGGTCTTTTTCTGTTAGTTCTCTAGTCATTTCTCTGTCTTTTTATATTTAACTACAGCTTACTGATTACATTAAGAAGATCTTTATATTTTCTTGTAGATACCGGTATTTCAGACCCATCCTTCATAATAATATATCCACCCTCTTTTTTGTCAACTCTTACCAGATACTTCAGATTTACCAAATGCGAATTATGAACCCTGAAAAACCCTGATTCAGACAAAATATCGTCATATTCTTTAAGCTGTTTTGATGCTAAAATTGGATTGTTGTCTACCAAATAAAAACGTGTATAATTACCATCTGCTTCACATCTGATAATATCCTCGTTTTTTATCACGTGAATTTTATCCCTGCTGTTAATTACAATGGTACTTTTTACTTCATGCTTATTTTCAAAATTACTTAATAATGTGGATAGCTTTGAATTGTAATCTTCATTGTTAATTTGTTGTCTGGCCCTGTTTAATGCATCAACCAATTCATTTGGAATAATCGGCTTTAACAGGTAATCAATCGCACTGTATTTAAATGCCTGAATAGCAAAATTATTAAAAGCAGTGACAAAGATTACCTTGAAAGGTAATGGCTTATAGTGTCTTAAGAGATCAAACCCTGATTCTCCGGGCATTTTAATATCAAGCAAGACAACCTCAGGTTTTAATTCATTAACTGAAACAATAGCTGTTTGTACATTATTTGCTTCCCCAATAATTTCAGCTTCTGGATAATGATACTCAATTACTTTTTTAATTGTATCCCTGATTCTCTTTTCATCATCAACAATTAGTATTTTTAATTTTTTCATCACAACAATTTCTTTTAAACAATAGGTATAGAAAATATTACATGCGTTCCATGTTTGTTTTCTGAATTGTCCAATAAATCATTTACAACAAAAGTTGTTTTTTTCTTTCTCGATTTATTTAAAAGAAAAATTCTCTCTTTTGTTATTTGCATAGCCAATGGTTTAGAATTTTTCTTCTTTTCTTCTTTTTTAATTGAACTGTTAATTCCAACGCCATTGTCTTTAATTTCGAAAATAATGTTATCTTTTTTTCTTGAAAAACTAATCTCTATTTTTCCGAATTTTTCACCTCCCTTAAACCCGTGCTCAATTGCATTTTCAATAAAAGGCTGTGCCAGCATCGGCGGGAAATTTGTTTGATCGGTTTTCAAATTATCCTCAATGGTTATTGTATATTCCAAATTATCGTTTAACCTGAGCTTTTCCAAAGCCAAATAACATTCCAAAGTTTCAATCTCTTTATCCAGAGTAATAAATTCAGATTCCGAATTTTCAAGAATATTTCGGATTAACCTTGAAAACTTCGTTAAATATTCTCCTGCTTCCTTTGGTTGATGTTCGTATATGAAACTCTCAATATTTGCTAATGAATTAAACAAAAAATGAGGGTTCATTTGCAATCTCAACAACTTTTGTTTAAAAACAGATGTTATTTTATGTGCCTTAAGTCTATTGAGATAAAACAAGATCAATAAAAAGAAAAATAGAAAAACTATTATAATTCCCAAACCAATTTTAATGTAATAATTCTTTTCCAGAATTTGATTTTGTAAGTCATTCTGTTTTTCCAGCTCAATGTTTCTGTCTTCTTTTTTTTCAACTTCATATTTTATTTTTAATTCTGAAACAGCTTTATATTTTTCTTCATTATAGACACTGTCCTTCTTTACAGTATACATTTCATAATATTCCAGTGCTTTTGAAAAATCTTTCTTTTCCTTGTACAGTTTACTTAATCTCTGATAGTTACTATATATTTCATTTGTCAACCCCTTTTCCCTGGCTTTTACAAGAGCTTTTATCAAGTATTTTTCAGCAATGTCATATTTTTTTTCATTAATATAAATTGCCCCAATATTCCCGTTAATTGATGTCATATAGTGATCACTGCCCAGATTCTCGGTTATTGATAGTGCTTCCTCGAAATATTTTAACGCCTCCTTTTTCTTTTCTTTACTTTTTTTAAAATCACCTTGTTTTTCTTCAATATCACCTTGTTTCATATACACATAACCAATATTTGCAGAAGCAATTGCATAATGGTTCATGTCATTGAAATTCTTATAAATTTCTCTTGCTATGGATAATGAACTGAGCGCTTTTTGAAAGTTTCCTTTATCAGAATACAAATTCCCAATATTTGTTTGGTTGTTAGCAATCATCAAGGAATCTTTATCAATTTCAGATATTTTTAAAGATTTTTTATAATATAACATTGCATTTTCGTAATCATCCTCATCTTCATAAATTGCAGCTATATTGCACAAGTTTCTCATTATTAACTGCCTGTATTTTAATTTTTCAGCCAATTTTAATGAATATATATAATATTCCATAGCTTTTTTATTATCGCCTAATTCACTGTAGTATATTCCTATTTCACCCATTGAACTACAAATTCCCAGTTTATAGTCCAGCATTTTCCATTTTTTTAATTCTTTCAACTTGTATTCCAGTCCCATTTTGTAATTCCCTAAGCTGAAATTGGCATGGGCAATTCTAAAATATGAGGATGCCATTCCTTTTTGCCATTTTATTTTTTTGGACAATTCCAATGCTTTTTTTGCATATTCCAGGGATTTTTCAAAATCAATGAGACAATAGTCTTCAGAAATAAAAATCAAATGTCTTACCTTAATCGTGTCTTCTTTGTCATTTGGAAGAACCTTTAGTAAACTGTCCAACTCTTGCAATGATTGAGTAAATCCAAAATGAAAAGTTAATGACAATACTAAAATTAAAATGCACTTTGTCTTCATTGATTTTCTTTATTATCAATGCAATTTAATTAAGATTTTCTTATTTTATCTAACATTTATCATACAAAGTCAAAATAATTGTATATGTGCTTGTTTTGATTGTATATGTGCAATGATTCAATGTGTTGTTCCAACTCCCCCTCCGCCATCCCCAACCTTTCCTGCACCATCATCCTTTTTTAAAATTCCACTCCAAGCGACTTAATCAGTTTCGGTATGCTAAAGCATCTGCAAAGGTGGAAAGCCGAAAACATTATTGAAACTTACTAATGAACGATTTTAAATCAGTGACCAAGATTTTGTCAGTTAATGGATACTCCGAGTCACATTCAGGAATTATTACAAAATTATTTTTTGTTTTCAAATCATTAATAACAGAAGAAAAACTTCTGCTTCTTTGTGGGTTTAATGTTAATTTTATTTCAATGCAATAAAGGGGCTTGTCACCTTTGCAAATGATTAAGTCGCTTTCAGCTTGATCCTGTGTCCGAAAAAAATAACAGGAATATTGATCACCAATTGCTCCGATTATTTGCTCTATACAAAAACCTTCCCATGAATTTCCGACCAGATGATTTCCCAATAATGTATTTAAATCATGAATGCCATTTAAAAAGTGCATTAGTCCACTGTCCCTGATGTATATTTTTGGCGATTTTGTTAGTCTTTTTCCAATATTTACATGATATGGTTCAAGAATTCTTATTAAAAAAACTGCTTCCAGATAATCAAGTATTTCATTTACCTGAGCGTTTGAAATGCCTAGTGATTTTGACAAATTGCTTTTATTTGTTAATCCTCCCTGATTGGATGAAATCATCCTGATAAATCTTATTACAGTTTTTGAAGAAATCTTTAAACCCAGTTGAGGCAGGTCTCTTTCGGTCACCGTTTTAATAAATGAATTATACCAAACATGTCGGATATCATTTTCTTTTATAAAAAAAGCTTCGGGGAAACCTCCTTTGAGCCATAAATCGTTTATGTTGTATTTCCCGGATATTTCATTTTGCAAAAACCCAGTCAATTCAGCATAAGAAACCCTCCCGGCCAGTGACTCAGAACTCAGTTTTAACAAGTGCGTATTTGCCGATCCCAATAAAACAAATCTTCCCGGCTTTCTGTCCTGGTCAATTATTCCCCTAAGAAGCGGAAAAAGTTCTGGCATTCTTTGAACTTCGTCCAGGATAATGCACTTGTCTTTATTAAGTTTAAAAAACAGTTCAGGTTCCGACAAACGATTTATATCGCTGTCAAGTTCAAGATCAAGATAAAGGCATTCTTTTTCAATCGATTCCATTAGCTTCTTTGCAAGACTTGTTTTTCCGACCTGCCTTGCTCCAAGAATAACAACTACAGGGAAGTGATTTAAATGCTTTAAAATTTCTTCGTTGAGATTTCTGGTGAAATACATATCTTTTTTCCTGTAAATTTACAAATATATTTTTAATTTACAGGAATAAATTCATAATAAAATTGTAATACCGAAGTGGTAAATTGCAAAAAAAGGAAAGTCAAAGTGCCATTCGAGTAGATAATAACTTAACCTGTCAAAAAAATGGACACCTGAAAAAATTTATGGCCACCGAATTGGCCACCTGGATTATGGTTTTTAATGATATATTTTGGTATACCCTAAAAACACAAAATCCTCTAAATCATATGACTTAAAGGATTTTGATACATTTTAGTTTCCTAAAAAGTGGTCCCACTCGGCCCCGATAGCTATCGGGGTGAACCAAGGACCCTCCCGACACAGAGTGTCGGGATGCTCTAACCAGCTGAGCTTTTATAATACATTGGGAGAATGTGGGTATACCTGAACCCTGAACCCAATAAAAAAAGCCCCTCATTTCTGAAAGGCTTAATTTTACTAGTGGTCCCACTCGGGCTTGAACCAAGGACCCCCTGATTATGAGTCAGGTGCTCTAACCAGCTGAAAGCGTTTATTATCTGTTACTTACAAGGTGTGTTTTTAAAATGTGCTTGTTTTTTGCTTGTGAAAGCTGATTTATAAATAAAATAATTTAGTGCTCAATGTGCTTCTGTAGAAGAAGTTAATTCACTGTTTATTATTCCCTCATTAGTAAGCGATGTATAATCATCTCCCTCAGGTGAAATGATGATATGATCAATTAAACATATCCCCATCAACTCAAGAGCTTTTTTAAGTTGAACTGTTAGCTTAATATCCGGCACAGATGGAAATGTACTTGAACTTGGGTGATTATGAGCAATTATAATACCTGAAGCCATAAGTTGAATTGCTGCCCCAACAATAATTCTGAAATCAACTACTGTGCATGTTTGAGTTCCTGAAAACTGGTTCATTGTTCCAATGACTTTATTAGAAGCATTAAGATAAATCACAATAAATTGTTCCTGCAAACCAATTCTCTTTATGTCAATTACTTGTTTAATTACATTGAAAGCTTCATTGTTGTTTGTGATTTGAGGTCTGTTTTCAAATGAACTTTTATACTTATACTCAACAGTAAGCTCTCCAAGGTCGCTAATGTTTATCATTTTGTGTGTGTTAAATGTGAATAATCAGTCTGGTAGAAAAAATTTAACTTGTCTGTGTTTAAATCTAACAAGTTTAACTGCATAAGAGGGGGGATAATAGAGTTGCATGGTTATAGGGGGGGTCTTTCTGCTATCATCTTACTCTCTGGAAAACACACCCCATACTAATTTTATATATTACTATTGATATTCAAGTTAGTATTCATTACATTTGTTCATAGAAAATATTAGAAAAGCGTTAGCTTATTTTCTTGCTTTGAAAATCACCAATTTATCAATGCACCAAGAAAATAGGATTAATGCTCACGCTATGGCGTGGGCTATCCTTATTATGGTGCAGGGTGTTTGGTGATACCTCAAGGCATATAAGTTATAGTCCCACGCTTTTTTCATTAATAATCTGTTTAAGGACTGACAGAGTAAAAAAAATTAATATGAGAACTGTTTTTAGAAAAATTATATTTGTATTAATACTCACTTTCTTTTACATTTTTGGAAATTGTCAATCAAAAATGGAAATTCAAAATTTCATTGTTACTGACTTAAAAGAATCATCAGGAACATGGAAATCAAAACCTGAGAGTCTTATATATCAATGTGAAAAAAATTACAGTTTTTCTTTTAGCAATTGTGATTTGATAATAACCTCAGAGTATTCCTCTGATGGCATTACATGGAATAAAATGAAAGTAATTATTCCAACTACAGATATTAATAATGTTAGGATTGTAAAAGACAACTTTTATACTGATAGATTGATAATAGAGACCTCATCTAATTCTATTTCTAACTATTGCGATGGAAAATTAATAGATTTTAAAGACTCTGAAATTATTGGCTTAGGCACCTATGATATTGAAATAGATTCAAAATATTTAGATCTTTTTATAAGACTATCTAAATATTGTAATTAAAAATTTCAAAAAGCAACTTCATTAATGTTCATTTTAAATTAATTGTATGAAATCAAATTATTATGTATTTGTAATTCTTTTGAGTGTTTTATACATTCATCTGAGCGCACAAAACGGAACACTCCCAGGAGATAAAAGTAAGACTTTTAATAGTGGCGAGATTCGCTTGGTTGAAAATCCAACAAAGGTTGTTAGTGCAGAAGGTCTTCCCATTGGAAAAGATGTTGAGGTAATTTTTGATGGTTATTTCAAAAGTTATAAAATTACTTATACTGACTCAGATGGTTCAAAGCAAACAATGCTGTTTAAACATCAAGGAAATGGAAAATTTTTGTTTGAAAACAGAACTTATGCAATATGGGACATGACAGATATGGGATTTATAAACTATATAAATATTACTTGTGAAGAGAAAACGCCACCATGGCCCTCTTATAAGGTAACTAATCTGAAAAAATAATCTATAAACTTTTTTAATGAATAATTCAGAGAACACAGAACAACAAATTAAATCAGATAAAATGATTGTTGTAAAAGAGGTTGATTTAACCAAATATAAAATGCTCCTTAAAAAGCTCTTATTAAAACAGAATATTTTTTTAACATTATCAGCATTGTTTTTTGGAATGTTTATAAGCGCCGGTATTTTGCTAATTGAATTATATGCAAGTTCCTCTAAAAAAGTTAATATTTACGCATGTGATAATCTCACAAGGGCATATTTAGAACAAAAAGAAGCAATGGTAAATGGAATCACAAACAGTTCAAATGGATTGATGGGATTGTTTGTAGAACCTGAAAACTTTGGTAGATATTCCACTGCGTTCCAGACTTTGAAGAAAATCTCAGATGGGGAACAGATTAACCTTTCTAAAGAAGAAAGAAAGACTCTTGTTGAATATGGAAACAAAATCGGGATTGAACTTCTTCCAAACAATATGGGATCCAATCAATATAGTGCAAACCTTGCCCTTGAACAAATATCATTGAGAACATATGAGCATGCAGAAGCAATGCTTCCTACTTATTCAGAAATGGGTATTCTACCAAACAAAATAAAGAGTCTTGAACCATTTATGAACACCTTGTCTTCTCTACAGGCATTACAGAACAATCGTGAGATTGTAGAGAATACTTACAAAAATGTAGATCAGGTGATCAGGAACGCTGATGGAAGTATCAAGGATGAATTTGAAGGGATAGCATATCTTGGAAAAACTGCTATGGGAACTCCTATCTATGATCTGACTAATTTAAATGTAGAACAAAAGGAAAATCTTGAGGAAGAAATCCCTGGGGAATTCAAATATTTTGAGAAGCCGTTAGATAAACTTAACAAAAAAAACAGTGAGCCTTTTTCATTTTTGTTTATTCCTGCATGGATAATATTATTTTGTGCTTTAGTAATCTGTATCTGTTTTTTTGCCGCAAATTGTTATCAGAAATATATGATTTCTCTTGCATCATTACTTGAAGAAACTAAGGAGACTGAGCAGAAACTTGAGAATTAATTACAGGACAGATTTTACTCTATATTTTAAAGTTTCATTTTTTGTAGTATTAATATGCTTTATTACTTCTATAGGAGAATATATGTCAGAAGGTTCATCATTTTAATTTAACTGCTTAAAACTAATATGAATTTTCTTGTGCTTTCAAAATCTTATTATGGATCAAAAGGTTTTTAATAAACTTTCTAAAGAACTTTAATATGATTAATACAGATACTTTAATTACTACCAGCAAATCAGGAAAAGATGTAACAACTTCCCTGACTATTGCTATTGTGTTTGGAAAAAGACATGATAATATTTTGCAAGATATTTCCCAACTTGCTTGTAGTAAAGAGTTTAGAGTCCTGAATTTTCAGGAGTCCTCTTACCAATCACAACAGAACAAAGAAATGCCAATGTATGAAATTACAAAAGATGGGTTCAGCTTTCTTGTTATGGGATACACCGGTGAGAAAGCAGGACAGTTTAAAAAGATGTTCAGGAAATGATTTGAAGTGAAGACTTTAGAGGGCTCAATTTTCAGCTTTCCTCTTACAAGTAAATAGAACAAAGATTTGCCTTAATAACTTTTGCTATCTAGTGCGCCGCATTAAACTGTTTTTTTAAATTCTATTCTGAATTATTAAATTCATGAGAAATGAGTTATTACAAACTCAATTAATTAAAAGCATTTTCAAATGAACATAGAAAATCCCTAGGCGCTTTTCACTTTTTTTTGAAAACCACTTGCAATTTAAACATCAACTTCCACTAGGCAGTGCATTTTTTACCTTAGGATTGATTTGGTAATCGGTGTTAATTCACCAGCGTTAGCAGCTATTCCAATCCAGCACCTAGTTTTATATGATGTCAATTTTTACAGGTATTGGGGACAACAGGGGATAGTATGTTGCTGTATTCAGCGTATTACATTTCTGTAACTCTTATCCCTTCAACCCAACGTCTGACCCTATATCTGCTCTTTGGAGTCCTCTAGGGTGTCTTCTTTTTTTATAAAAAGAACCTGTATTATAATATACAAAAAAAAAATTGCTTTTGCAACTATTTTTGTAAAAAAAGAGGTTTTTATCCCTCTTTTTTTACTTCATAGCATATTTTTTCATTCATCCTATCAAGCTCCTCAAGGTCAAAGCACTCAAGATAAATTCCTGTAACAGTATTGCCATATTCATGTCCAAGTGCTTCTGAGATCATGTCTTTTGAAAAACCAAGCTGCTTTGCAATATTAGCCCAACTGTATCTGAAGACATATGTTGTTAACTGTGTTTCTCCTTCTAGAAGAGAAGATATCCTCTTTAAATGTGCATTAATTACTTTCCGCACTTGAACATATCTGTCAACAGAGCTGATATCAGATTTAATGCTGTCATAATCTGAATCAAGCACACCTAACAAAGTCTTGCCTCCTATGTTAAGACTATTCAATATTTCCTTTACCTGAGGCAAAATCTTAATACTGTATAGCTTATTTGTTTTTGATCTTTTATAAACTATCCTGTCAGAAATTATATTTGAACTGGTCAGCATCAAAAGGTCTCTCAGGTTTATACCCCTGAGTAGAAAGATAAGTTTTCCAATGCAATAACTTCTGAAGAGAGGATCAGCAGAATTGATCTTTAAGGCAAAAAAGCGTTGCATCTCCTGTAAAGAAGCAACTCGGGGTACTGTTTTATCTTTCTTTATAGTAATCTTGTGAAAAGGATACCAAGCCTGAACAGCTAAATCAAGATTAATTGCTTTATTACATACTGCCCTTATAGTTCTCATGTAAACGCCAACAGTGTTATTGCTTACACCAGACTTAAGCAATTCATGTACAGCTTTTAAAATATCTGCGTATGAAATTTCCCTGATTGGCCTTTTAAAATCAATTAATTGAGCAAGTCTTTCATAAGTGAAAAGATAAACCCTTGCATTTCCTGCTCTTCCTGAATCAATCATTTTTTGAACTTCTTCTTTCCAAAATGATTCAAAGGTGTATTCAGTATCTTTCTTTTTGCAGAAAAACGCTTTAATATCTGAAATTCTGATTATTTCTTTTTGACTCATTAATTGGGTCAATTTACCGGTGTAGGTGTCACGCATTTTTTGAATCTCAAGTGTTCCTGACTTGTTGCCAATAATACTCTGTTTGTCTTCATTAAATTGATTTGACTTTAAAGAATAACAGGTTGAAATGTCAAAATAGTTATTATCATGTCTGATGCGAATAACAAGAGGAAATGAGCCGTCTTTCTTTGCTCTTCTCTTGTCAAGAATAATTTTAACTGTAGGCATAAGATTAAAAGTTATGCTCTCATAGGCAAAACAAGACAGAATTATGTGCACGGGATTTGCACTTTTTCACACTAAAAACACAGATTTTTAAAAAGAGAGAGTTCTTCCTCTAAAGAAGCAATAAAAAAAGTGAGGCAGTGTGCACACTCGCACTCGCACTCACTCTTTTTTTTGTGGTCCCACTCGGGCTATGAGAAAAACAGTGTGAGTTGGAGTGTGAGTATTGAGCAAAAAAAAAGTGAGGGCAGTGCACACTCGCACTCACACTCACTCTTTCATTTGTGGTCCCACTCGGGCTTGAACCAAGGACCCCCTGATTATGAGTCAGGTGCTCTAACCAGCTGAGCTATAGGACCAATATTGTTTTTCTAAAAAGAACCTCTTTTGTTTGCCGAAATTTTTCGGACTGCAATTTTACGGATTTTCATTGAGATTGCCAAAATAAAAATGTTTGTTTTTATTTATTTATTCCCTGACACTATAAAACAAATTTCTCCAATCACCCCGTTACCCTGTTACCTTGTCACTTCCTAACAATCCCATAAAACAACATCTTCAAAATATTATCAAGCCGCTCACCTGTTTCGGCCAGGTAATTGTCAATAAAAAGCGGTATCTGCAGTCCTTTCATGAATGTGAGTATGCCCTCGGCAGCCAAACGGGTGTTGGGTATCTCAAATATCTTTTTCTGCTGGCCTTCTTCCAGAATCTGACTCAGCATTCTGATCTCATCCTGGTCGTATTTCTTCCTGATTACATACACACACTCTATCTCGGTAAGGTACTTGTTCTTGATAACCTCCATGATATTGGACAGGGTTTCGATTACCTGCAGCCTGACCATTATGTATTCGCGGAGCTTGTCTTGCGGACTGATATTTTTTTCAAGAACTTTGTTGAGCTCCCGGCTTAAGATGGTTGCCTCACGATCAACCACAGCCTCAAAAACCTCTTCTTTGCTTTTAAAGTAATAATAGAGTGAACTTTTGCCCTTTCCCACCATGCGGGCAATGTCATCCATGGTTGTTTTTTTGTAGCCGTATTTACTGAATATTCCTCCGGCAATATCAATTATTGCGTCCCTGATATCTTCTTTATTCGACACTTATTAATTCTCCGTATTAATTTTTAAATAACGCCTTTTCTTTGACTTCAATAAATTTACCATATTTCTGAAGCCCATCCATGTCAATTTTCTTTTTGTTTCCAACAATAATAACTACCACCGGAGCTTTCTTCAGGTTAATTTCGTAAAATTTGATTATTTCCTCAAAAGTCATTTCGTTATATCTTTTATAATTATACTTTTCAGGATCAGTATCATATCCCAGCTGTTTCCAATCGGCAATTCTTTGGCTCAGATTTCTGAAATGTGGCTGTGAGGTGAGTGCAGCCTGCTTCAGATAATCAAAAATCATATCCTGTCTTTCCTTTTTCTTTGGCATATCCCTGATTAGCTGATCAAAAACCTCGAGCGCTTCGAGTGTTTTGTCGGCCTGAGTTCCAACATATCCTATGAAATTATATGGTTTTCCTTTTATATCAGGAATGCTAAAATTGGCCCCGGCTCCATAAGCAAGCGAACGGTATTCCCTGACTTCCTGCAATACAAGTCCCGAAAAATCACCGCCAAAATACAGATTAAACGCTTCAATCTGCGGCATGTCCTCTTTATTGAAAGCACTTCCGTTCGCAAAGAAGTATATCTTGCTTTGCAGGGCTTTCTTTTTATTTACAAAATACACGGTGTTTTCCTGGTACTTTTGAACAGGTTTGTAAAAAGGCGATTCAGAGGGAATCCGTTTGTTTTTTGTGGCCAGCAGCTCGGCCATTTTCTTGATCAGGGTTTCATCACCCATGCTGCTGACACAATGTGCCTCGGCCTGATATTTTGTTGCCATTTTAAAAGCGCTTACCAGTGAATCGGCTTTTAATTCCTTGATTTCATCAAGCGTCAGTCGATCGATATATCCCGATTTGTTTTTGTAAAGGACATAATCAAGCAGAGCACCGGCAACTCCGTCGGGCTCGGCATTTTCCATTTTTCGTGCGGTTTTTTCTTCCTCCAACAGGTTTTCCAGTTTTTTTGGATCGAGAGCCGGATAGTCAATCAACTCCTTCATTAACTCAATTGCTCTGCTGAAATATAGTTCCATTCCTTCCATCTGAATGTACAGATAACTGTCATCACTGTAAATACTATAACTGCAACCCAGCTTGTTGAATTCTGTTTTCAATTCGTTAACCGTGCGCTTTTCGGTACCTGCCATGTTCATCATATTTGCAGCATATTTCAATATGGGCATTTTTTCATCTCCCACACCAAATTTCAAGGTGATGGAGTAAATGTCGTTAGCCGGATTTTTGGTATAGTAAACATCGCCTTCACTCAGACTAATAAAAGTAACGTCTTTGTTGAAGTTGATGAATTTTTCCTTTGGTTTGCCGACAGGTATTGTCTCGAACCTCTGGGCATATTTTGATTTTGCTTCAGTATTGGAAACAATGGGTTTATATCCGGGTTTTTCGATTTTGTTCTTTTTTGGAAATCCCATTTTTGAGAAAAATGCCAGATAGTTAGGTCCAAAATACTTATTTGCTGCGGCAATAACATCTTCTTTTTTGATCTTTTTGATTTCTTCGGGAATAGAATTCAGATAATCCACATCTTTTCCCATGACAAACATTTCGGCAATGGCAAGTGCTTTCCCTTCTGCACTTTCAAGCATTTTCTGGTGTTCCATGTACAAATCATTTTTAAATGCCTCAACCATCCAATTGTCAAACTCACCTTTTTTGAGTTTTTCAATTTCAGCCAACATAAGCTGTTCTCCTTCTTCGAGTTTTTGGCCCAGAATCTTGGGAATAAAAAGGAACATAGTTGCTCCATGGTCAAGGTAAGGCATGCTGAATACCTGGGCAGCCATAATTTTATTGTCAAGGGTAAGCTTATCGAGCAAGCCGGTCTGATTTTGATTAGAAAGAATGCTGTTGCAGATTTTCAGAAGATATTCATCGGGATGCCCTGAAGGAACTGTGCGGAAGCCCAAAACACCCAGTTTAATAGGACTCATGTTTGCCTCAACCAGTTCGCGGCCTTTAAAAGCATCTTCATTATAAACTTTGTTTTCGGGAACTTTTCCATGTCTCCAAGCACCAAATTTTTTCTCAATAAGAGGGATTACATTTTCAGTTTCAAAATCTCCAACAATTACAAGAGCCATATTATTGGCTACATAATAAGTCCTGAAAAATTCAAACATCTTGGTAAGCGAGGGGTTTTTAAGATGATCCATGGTGCCTACCAGGGGTTGCTGACCGTAAGGATGGTTCTTAAAAAATGATTTGTTGAATTTCTCCAGCAGCGGAAAGAAAAAGATGTCTTCATACATATTTTTCTCTTCATACACCACCTCCAGTTCGGCCTGGAATGACCTGAAAACCGGATCCATGAACCTGTGCGAATAAAGATCGAGCCATCTTTCCATCTGGCTTGGCGGAAAAGAATTGTAATAAACAGTGTTATCCGGACCCGTTCCGGCATTGAGGTTGGTTCCACCCAAAGATTTAATCAGGTTGCTCAATTCATTTGGAATAGCTAATTCCTGAGCTTTAATTGACTCATCATTGATTTCTTTCTGAATTTCCTTTCTTTTTTCCTCATCAGTGGTTTTACCCAAAACGTCATACAATTCGAAAATTTTATCGATATGAACTTTTTCTTTTTCCCAGTCGGTTGTTCCCAACTGCTGGGTTCCTTTAAAAAGCATATGCTCCTGATAATGCGCCATACCTGTGGCATCAGCGGGGTCGTTTTTTCCTCCGGCTTTTACCATCACTGCGCCAAACACTTCAGGTTTCGAATGATCTTCACTCAGGTAAACTGTCAGTCCGTTTTCAAGCACAAGTTTCTTGGCTTCAAGATTTGTCTGGGCAAACGACAGGTGCAATCCTGCAAAAAGGATCAGAATCAGGGAGAAGAACAATGATTTTTTCATACAGATCGGGTTTTTCAATTTATTCTAAAAATACAGTTTTTAAAAAATAACAATCGGAATTATCCGCATAAAATTAAAAAATTAGGACGAATTAATTGCAAAAAAGTTACTCAAATAGCTTAATAAACAGTTAAAGTTTATAAAGTGCCCTCTGTTGCATAAATTAAACGGCCTTGTTATTTTTGGGAAAGAGTCCTGTAGTCGGATTCAAGGGTAGCAATGTAATTTTCGAACCTGAAATGTTCCTCAACATGTTTTCGGGCGTTGGTTCTGATTTTTTCCCTGAGGGATGGGTCATCGACTAGGAGTTTTAATGAATTGGCCAGACTGTCGGCATTCCGGGGTTCAAAAAGCAGTCCGGTTTCAAGGTGGGTAATCATATCCGGCACTCCTCCACTTCCGGATGCTGCCACCGGCACTTTCATTGCCATAGCCTCAAGAACCACGTTTCCAAAGGATTCCTTGTAAGATGGAAAAGCGAGAATGTCAAATGCCGGAAGAATTTCAGAAACGTTGGCTTCAAAACCCGTAAAGATATAATTGGCTTTCACAAGACATTTTTGAGCCAATTCTCTGGTCTCCTGCTCCATATATTCTTGGGTGTAAGTCGCTTTGCCCGTAAAAACAAAAAATAAGTCGGGATATTTTTCAGAAAGTGTTCCGGCAGCCTCAATAAGCTCCCTGATTCCTTTTGCCCAGGAAAGGCGGCCAATAAACCCAACAACAGTTTTGTCCAGAGGAATTTGATATTTTTTTCGCTGTTCGACCTGATTAAATTTCTCGGGATGGTATTTATCCAGATCAATGGCATTAAGCAAAAGCTTTACTTTGGTTTCTTTAACCGGACAGGTTTCCAAAACACTTGTGCGAATATAATTTGAAATAGTATAGACAAGGTTAACCCGGTTATACAAAAATCGGTGAATCAGGTCCTTTTTTTTCACATCACTGCCCATACGTTTTGTGAGGATCAGCGGTGTTTTCAAATGGGCAATAAACAAAGCGGGAACAACAACTCCAAGGTCATGCGAAAGGTGGCTGTGAATGATATCAGGTCTGAATTTTCTGAAAAATGAACTTATTTTAAAATACCTGTTGATTTTGGATGTAAAAAGTGGTGCTACCGTGATACCAAAAGAAGATGCTTCCTTTTCAATAGCAGAGTCGGGAGCGCAAAGAATAACCACCTCATGTCCGCAGTTTTTTAAAGCCCGCGAAATAATAACCGTTTGCATTTCCAGTCCGCCCCAGCTTTTAGTCTGGCAGGTTTGAACAATTTTCATTTTTCAATTTTACGCATCAAATATACGGGAAATGTTTGAAATATTTTTGGGGAAGTCGGAAGTCCGGAGTTCGAAGTTGGCAGTTCGGCGTTCGGTGTTCGGCGTTCGAAGTTCGAACCTCGAAGTCCATTTTCTAATATCACTGATCATTGATTAAACCAACTCCGGCGGAGTTGACCAGCCATAACCCCGGATTTCAATCCGGGGGGTTCCCGGGATACTTCACCCGGCATACGAAAAAAGCACCGTTTCCGGTGCTTCTCCTGTATCGCAAACCTGCCGGTGAAACCGGTTATTTGCCGCCTTTTAAGAATAGGATTTCATTTACAATTATTTCAGTCACATACTTTTTCACCCCTTCTTTATCCTCATAAGTACGATTTGACAATTTGCCTTCTATAGCAACTTCATTGCCCTTTTTCAGGTATTTTTCAACCAAATCGGCTGTTTTTCCCCAGGCAGTTACATTATGCCACTGGGTTTCTTTAACAGTTTTTCCGTCGCTTCCCTTGTATGAATCATTGGTAGCAATGTTCATTTTTGCCAGTGTGCCTTTTCCTTCAATTTTTTTTATTTCGGGATCCTGACCCAGATGCCCGATGATCTGTACTCTGTTTCTTAAATTGTTCATGATACTGATGTTTATTAATACATAATTTTTTATATTTAACGATAGCGAAATAAATAAACATATAATTTTGTTTAATAATTTAATTATTTATTGTCGGAAATAATTGAATATAAGTAGATATAATATTATTTATCAAAATATTTTATTTTTAGAAAATTTATTTTTACTTTTACATAATTATTAAATACGATTATTATGTCAAGACTTTGTTTAAACTGTAATGAGCCCGTTCTTGGGCGTACCGACAAGAAATTCTGCACCGACTTTTGCAGAAACATCTTCAACAACAGGAAAAACCAATGTGAAAACCTGTGTATTAAGGAAACCAACAAAATCCTGAAGAAAAACCATTCCATTCTGACCGGAATTGCAGCCGGCAAAAGAAAAAAAATCAAAAAAACCGAGTTGGAACGCATGGGATTTAACTTTTGCTTTCACACAGGCATCCAGACAAAAAAAGGAAAAACCCAGTTTGTCTGCTATGACAAAGGCTTTATGTTTTCGGGGGAGGATACTGTTATATTGTCGGAAATGAAATCACAAAATATTTGATGGGACAAACAATCTTATTGTTTCAATATCTTAAAGATTGTTTTTTCACCATCTGTCATTATTTCAACAAAATACAGTCCGATATTTCCTATCAATTCAACAGGAATCTGTTGTTTATGTTTATGATTTTCAGTCTGAACCAATTTATGGTCAACTGAATAAATATTTATTATTACATCCTCACAGATATGGTCGGTAATTATATAAAAGACTCCCTTTGTTGGGTTTGGAAAAACAGTGATATTATTTTTTTGAATTAATTCGGGTGTCCCCACACCAATTACATATACACATGATGAGGTATCAACACAACCGTTTTCAGTTATTTCTACGGCATAATTACCGCTTGAATCAATATTGATTGATTGTTCTGTCTGGTATGGAATTATTGAAAAATTATCGTCACAACTAAGCCATTGATACTGGGCAAATGCTGTCTCTGCCGTTAATTCATTTTCTCCTACAAGGATATTGGTATTTATGTTGTTAACTGTCAAATCAAGCGTGATAATGCTATTACACCCTTCTTCATTAATAAAAGACTGGGGATAACTTCCTGAAGTGAAATATGTGTTTCCATTCCATTCAAAACTGTCACAGGAAGTAGCCGTGGTATCAATTATTGAACTGTGCAAAATATCAAGATACAAGGAATAAACCGAGTCACATCCGTTCACGCTGGTTAAATACAGACTGACAGATGTATCCTGGTAATAGGTTGCGCCATTTATCCAGGTAAATGTATCGCAAGCCCAAACATAATCACCCACATTGCTGCTGTGAAAAACCGATAAATTCAAGGTTATAATGCTGTCACATCCGTTTTCAGCAGTATAGATATGGGTTGGCATCCCCGACATTGAATAAGTGGTTCCGTACCAGGTAAACAGATCGCATGCTGTTGCAGTAGTATCGGTATTGGACGAATTAACTATTGTCAGGTTTAAGGTTAACAAACTATCACAGCCGTTTTCTGCAGTCAGGGTATGAAAATAGGTGCCGGATGAAGTATAATCAGATCCAAACCATTCAAAGTAGTCGCAGGCAGTAGCCGACATCCCGGTTTGGGAATTTTGTAAAATATCCAAGTGCATTGTATGTACCGAGTCGCATCCCACTGAGTTTGTATAATAAAGACTTACAGTTGTATCCTGTGTATAAGTTATTCCATCTATCCATGTAAATGTTTCACAAGCCCAGACATCCTCTCCCAGATAATTGCTGTTTTCAATTGATAAATTCAATGTAATGATGCTGTCACATCCGTTTTCTGTATTATATCCGTACGTTGGCATTCCAGATAAAGTATAGGTTGTTCCGTACCAGATAAACGTATCACAGGCTATTGCTAAAGTATCTGAGTTGTAAGAATTATTTATTACCAGATTTAAGGTAACCAAACTGTCACAACCGTTTACTGTATTCAGGTTTTTAAAATAAGTACCCGATGTGGAATAAACATTTCCATACCACTCAAAATTGTCGCAGGCAGTAACTGAAATATTTCCCGGGGAACTATGATTCATGGTAAGGTTTAAGGTTACAACAGAATCACATCCGGCAACGTTTGTCAAAGTATAAGTTGCAATATTGTTACTATCAAAATAGGTAATTCCGTCAATCCAGGTATAGGAATCACAAGCAGAAACCATTTCGACTCCAGCATTGCTGTTTATTTCAAGATGAAGTGTTTTTGTACTGTCACATCCATGAGAATTGATAAATGACTTTGTATAGTTTCCAGATGCTGTATAGTTGTTTCCGTACCACGTAAAATTGTCGCACGCTGTTGCAAAAGTATCAATGTCAGAACTGTGGTTGATTGTCAAATTCAATGTAATAACCGAATCACACCCCGCTGCATTATTGATTGTATATGTCGCTGTGCTGTTGTTTGCCGTGTATGTTTGTCCGTTAAGCCATGTGTATGAATCACAGGCTGCCACAATATTTGTTGATGAAGAATTATTATCCCCGGAATGAATCTGATAGCTGCCTAAAGGAAAAATACATGCGGGATTAATGTATGTGCAACGGCAAATGAACGAATATGTTCCGGGGCATAAACCAGTAAATGTGTTAGATGATTGCCAGGTAATTCCTCCATTTCTACTGTATGAATCCGGTGTAGCACCATAATATGAATTAAATGATACCATTCCATCACATGCCCCAGCGCAGGATTCATGTTGTAAAAGCGAAAGAGAAGATCCAGGCCACCACATATAAATTTCAACTGTTTCACTAGCATAACCTCCGGCATCATCTGTTACCACTATGGTATATGGACCGCCACAAAGATTAAAAACGCTTGCATAAGTATAACTCCCCATGTCACTTTGATAAACCGGAAAATTGAATGAATAATTTCCTGTTCCTCCTGAAACAATAATTTGAATAGCCCCATCACAATTTCCCGGACAGGTTTCCGGATAAGCAGTTACCGAAATTTCCAGCGGATCCATAACCGTAACCGCAACAACATTCAGCCCCGATCCTGCTGTTCCGCAACCACCCGTTCCCCAGCCACAGGGTGGCGTATGGTCCCAATATTGCACAAAATAGGTTCCTGCACATAATGAATCAAAAATATTTGCTGTTTCTCCCGGAATTGGAATGGTATCTGAATCATACCACTGAAAATAATAGGGCGGAACGCCCCCGGTAAGCGTAATCTCTGCTGAACCGTCACAAACTCCTTCCAATGATGTATTTGTCACTGAAACCGAATATTCAATCGGACTAAGTTCAAAAACCTCGAAGCTGTGAACACAGTTTATTCCTTGCCCAATATCTGTAACGGTGACTGAATAATTCCCCGGACAAAGATTTGAATCAACATTCAAAGTGCTTGTATATGAAGGTCCGGTCACAGAAAAAGTATATGGACCAACACCGGTTGTCACATTAATCTGGTAATTGCCATTGCATTGTGATGTACAGGTCTGCTGATCATAATCCAATACTACCCCTAACAAACCACCAGAACAACTGTATGTTTCAGAATACTGAGACACAGCAATAACAGGGTAAAATAATACCAAAAGATATAATACAAGCTTACTCTGAATTGACATAGGTCTGTGAAATATTGTAATTTATTAAAATTAAATATTTTAGACGTGTTTTTCCTAATAATTGCTAGTCATTTTTATAAAATGAAGTATTGATTACTCAAATGACACTAATGAATTGATAAAAAACAGACATTTATGCTATTTCACACCGACCTTTTCGAAAACATTTCAATTCTGTCCACAGCAAAACAGAATTTTATTACTTTTGAAATCTCATTTAAGGATTAAAAAGAAATGATCAATTCAAAGCTGCCGAACGTGGGAACAACCATTTTTACAGTGATGTCAAAAATGGCTGCCGACTATAACGCCATTAACCTGTCCCAGGGTTTTCCGGATTTTGAGGTGTCCGAAAAACTCATTTCCCTTGTGAACAAACACATGAAAAAAGGTGTGAATCAGTACGCTCCAATGGCCGGAGTGGTTAGCCTGCGTGAAATCATCGCCGAAAAAACCGAGAACCTTTATTCGCGCAAATACAATCCGGAATCTGAAATTACCATCACCGCCGGAGGAACCCAGGCTTTATACACAGCCATAACTGCCGTTGTGCGCGATGGCGACGAAGTCATTGTTTTCGAACCTTCATACGACAGCTATGTCCCTGCCATTGAACTTAATGGGGGCAGACCAATTTTTATACAGCTTAAAATGCCTGATTACCGGATCGACTGGAATGAAGTGCAAAAAGCTGTCAACAGCAGAACACGCATGATCATCATCAACACTCCGCATAACCCTACCGGATCTATTCTTACCGCTCACGATATGGAAAAACTGAGCAAAATTACCACCGGATCAAAAATTATTGTGCTGAGCGATGAAGTATATGAACACATTATCTTCGACGGATACGAACACCAAAGCATTGCCCGTTTTCCCAAACTCGCCGAACGCAGTTTTATCGTTTCTTCTTTCGGCAAAACATTTCATGCAACCGGCTGGAAAGTTGGCTACTGCTGCGCTCCGGCCCCTCTCATGGCCGAATTCAGAAAGGTTCACCAGTTCCTCGTTTTTGCGGTGAATACCCCCGTGCAACACGCCATTGCCGATTACCTGAAAGACGAAAGCACTTATCTGGGATTGAAACAGTTTTACCAGGAAAAAAGGAATTTCTTTATCAATCTGTTCAAAGGATCAAATTTTAACATCAAACCAAGCAGCGGGACTTATTTTCAACTGCTCGATTACAGCAAAATAACCAAGGAAAAAGAAGTGGCCTTTGCCGAAAGAATGACCAAAGAATATGGCGTTGCCTCTATTCCGGTTTCTGTTTTTTATCACAAATCTTTCGACAATAAAGTGCTGCGCTTTTGCTTTGCCAAATCAAATGAAACGCTTGAAAAAGCTGCCGAGAGACTTGTAAAACTCTGATTGGCTTTTTAAACCTGTTTACAAAATGAAAAAACTGCTTTTTCTCATTGTGCCCATTTTGTGCACCCTGAATGCTTTTTGCCAGAACCCTTATTACTCGGATCTTCTGAAACAAAAACTGTCTGATACCAAAAACGACCGGACTATTCCTGTCTTTATAGTTTTGAATGAACAGCTTGACTTTGTTTCTCTGAAAAAACTGTTTAATGATCAGAAAATGCCTCTGAAAAACAGGGCTGGTCAGGTTATTTCAATGCTCAGAAACCAATCTGCCTCTTCACAGAAAAATCTTGTTGAATCTATCTCATCCTCCACCCGCGACGGTCATAAAATAAAAATCCTGAAACAGTATTTTATCTGCAACATGATCCTTGTTGAAGCCAATGCATCTTCGCTCAAATTATTGGAAAACAGAACTGATATAAGGTATTTTGATTACGCTGCACGCGGCGTTGACCTTATTGAACCGTTCAAGGGAACCGCTCAGAATTCTCAGAAAGACGCTGTGGGTCCGGAGCCCGGACTGGTTGCCATTAACGCTCCGGCTTTATGGGCTCTGGGGTACACCGGACGCGGAACGCTGATTTACGGATACGATACCGGGGTTTGGCCCGACCATCCTTCTTTTTCTGACAGATATCTTGGAAGATATTATCCTCCGGAACAGTGTTGGTACGGGTTCTGGAATGAAGAACCAACCGGCATTTTAAACGATCATGGAACACATACTCTGGGAACCGCAATCGGGTTGGATAAAAACGCTGCCGACACCATTGGCGTTGCCTTTGAAGCATACTGGATTGCCACTGATATTATTAAAGGAACCATTGACGAGGTTCCTCCGGTGAGTGACCTTGTTGATGCCTTTGAATGGGCTCTCAATCCCGATGGTGATTTCTCAACCGTAAATGACATCCCCCATGTGATCAACAACTCATGGCGTTGGCGCGATGAAATTGACACGGTTGAATGTGAGGGATTTGTGGTGGACCTGTTAAATGCCATTGAAGCTGTGGGAATTGCCAATATTTTTTCGGGCGGAAACTCTGGTCCGGATAACACCGGTGTCAATTCCCCGCAAAGAGTAAAAATCAATGAAGTAAATACATTCTGCGTGGGTGCCATCGACGGAAATATGGACACCTACCCCATTGTGTATTTTTCAACGCGCGGACCGTCACAATGTCTGCCTTCTGACTCGGCCTTATCGATACATCCCGAAGTGGTGGCTCCGGGCTATTATGTACGCTCGGCCTGGGGAAGTAACGAATACAATTCCATTTCGGGAACGTCCATGTCCTGTCCGCATGTTTCGGGCGCAGTGCTTTTACTGAAAGAAGCTTTTCCATATCTGCCAGGCGAAGACCTGATGCGTGCTTTGTATTATACCGCCATTGACAAAGGTGATGCAGGCGAAGATAATGTTTACGGCATGGGACTGATTGATGTGTATGCTGCTTATGAATATCTTGCTGCAAGCCACACTCCCGTTGCCCCGCACTACCCATGGGATATTTCCATTGCTGAGATATTCAGTCCGGAATGGCTCCAATACTGTCAAAACAACCTCACACCCCATGTGAAAATTGCCAATAAAGGCGAAAGCACTGTAAGCCATTTTCAACTTTCCTACGAATTAAACGGAACAGCTATTGACACAATTTACTGGAATGGCAGTCTGCTACCCGGAGATACCGTTACAATAGATCTCCCTGAAATGACCAGCCTGCTTCCTGGAGAAAGCATCTTTCGGTTTCATGTGTATCTGGCAGACAGTCTGACTGAAGTGGACAATTACAATAACCACAGGTATTTCAGGACCAATATAGAAAATCCCTTTGCAGTTCCTTTTTTCGAGGATTTTGAAAGCGGAATTGACACAATGAACTGGACCATAATAAATCCTGACGGCGGAATTACCTGGGATACTTTGAGTACAGGCGGACTGGGTGAAAACAACCATTCGCTTTTCATGTCGTTCGGTTACGAATCACCATTATACGAAAAAGATGAGATTATTACTCCGCCAATAGATTTATCAACATCAAGCGAAACAGACACCGTAACCCTCACCTTTGATCTGGCCTACCAAAAAAGAAGCAATACTTTTATTGATTCGCTGACCATTTTTATGTCAACCGACTGTGGCAACAGCTATCCCTTTGTAATTTACGCCAAAAACGGAACAGATCTGAGCACCTGGGACACCATCACTCCGGATTTTATGCCCGAACTGCCCGAACAATGGAGAAGAGAACATATTCCCATAACCGGACTGGATCCCGATGCGATGGTCAGATTTAAGCTGGTTGGAAAAAACAAAAGAGGCAACCACCTGTATATTGACAATTTCACGCTGGATCCGGGGATGGTTGAAGAATCGGTGGATGTGGTAGAGATCAGCAGCATCAGGATTTACCCCAATCCGGCCACCAGTGAGGTTACCCTTTCGGGATTGAAGGGAGAGAATCTCATAATGATGTACAATCTCACCGGGAGTTTGATGTATCAGGCAAAAACAGAGAAGGAATCGACAACCATCAATCTTGAAAAATTCAGCAGTGGAATCTATTACATCAAAGTATTTTCAGGAGAAAAGAGTTTTGGCGGGAAGGTGGTCGTGGAATAAAAAAACCACTTAATTAACTTACTGTAATCAAATGGTTTAGCTGTTATTAGTGTAGTCCTACCAAGAATCGAACTTGGATCTACGGTTTAGGAAACCGCTATTCTATCCATTGAACTATAGGACCAATCGGGTGCAAAAGTATATAATTTTTCATTTTAATGAGAATTTTAACTTGGAAAAATATATCTTTACTCCAGAAATAGCATTCATTCAGGCACATTTTATCCAAAGTAATTAATTAACCCTGAGTTTATGAAAAAAATTTTCTTGCTTTTATTATTGATCCCTGTGTTTATTTTACCTTCCTGCAAAAAAGGCGAAGACGACCCTTTTCTCTCTTTTCGCTCGCGCGATAACCGGGTCACAGGAAGCTGGAACCTCGCAAGTCTAATCGGATCAAACACTGTTTACCGAAGCGATGGTGAAGAAATCATGTATGATTTTTACTACGATGAAAATGTTAACGACCAAATGACAGTATACTACATTTATATTTCTTCAGGAGTAAAAATAACCTTTTATTATGAATACTTTGATATCTTAATGGACATTAACGAGGATCAAACTAATAATTGTTCATACAGGGCAGAAGGGGAAGGTTTTTATAATTGGAATAGTAAAGGAGAATGGTATTGGACAAGTAAGGGCAAAAGGAAAGAATATATTGACCTGGATGCCCTGGATTTAGTTTATGAAGGAAAAACTGAATATGATATAAAAAGACTTACCGAAAAAGAAATGGTCCTTGTCCTTGATTTCACCGATACTTATTACGATGACTATAACAGGAAATGCGATGTGGTGGGTTACCATACCTTTACTTTTAGAAAGGTTGAGTAACGGAAATCAATATTGACCTTCTCCCTCCTGTGATTCTTAAATAAACCATTGGATTTTGGCACAATATCTGCACTGTCTTTCATGAACCCTTTAAAAATTACTAACATGAAAGCCATTATTTACTTTGCCACAGCCGCATCTATGGTTTTGCCGCCGGGCAATTCAGAAAAAATTGAAGCCGGAGTACCTTCCGGAATAAAAAAACAATCTCCCGAAATTTCAGAAGTCGTAAAACCCCATTTGAATCCTATTACGGAGGAGGTGTTTGTTTTGAAGGACTCCGTTGTCGCATTTTCACATGAAACCATCATTTCCAATTGCGAATGTATAGAAGAATGTGAATGCATTGATTTCATACTGGTCGAACATCGACCCGAATTCCCCGGTGGAGATCAAGCCCTTCTTGATTACATGGCACACACGGTCAAATATCCCGAAATGGCCGTTGACGGGTGCATTACCGGAACAGTTTATATTCAATTTACCATTACAAAAAAAGGCAAGGTTGATGATGTGAAAGTAATCAGAAGTATCCATCCCCTTTTGGATGAGCCGGCTGTGGAAGTCATTAAAAATTTGCCCGACTGGATTCCCGGTAAACAAAGAGGTAAACCGGTGAATGTAAGTTTTGTGATTCCCATTAAATTTACCCTTGACGGATGCAGTGACAAATTGATTCCGGTCATTGTTAAAACCAAAACCGATTCTTTGCCTGCTGATACGTTGGCTATAGCCCCATTAAACAATGAATTGCTTCCTGAAAACCAGACAACCGAAATTATAAATGAAACCGAAGCTGTGACCGTCAACATTAAGGTTTATCCCAATCCGGCCTCAGATTTTATAAATATAGAAACTACGGGATTCCCTGAGCAGTCAAGATATCAGGTTCTTTCAATAAACGGAAAAATAATTTCTGAAGGTGTGTTGGATTCTGAACTAACAATGATTGGTTTGGACAATGTGGCAACAGGAACATACATTCTTGTTATTTACAGTGCGGATGGCAGCATAAGGAAAACTGAAAAACTAGCGATTCGAAGATAAAAAATTGCCGCGAATGCGCGAATGAAAAAAGCAATTTAGCTTATTTTCAATATCATTCGCGCATTCGCGGCAAACAAAAAACGTTAATTACAAGCCTATAAAAACTAAATCCCAAATTCCGCCTTAATTTTCTCCACGTAATCCAGTTTTTCCCAGGTGAACAGTTCAACATCTTTTTCAACGGTTCCCCAGTATGGTGATTTGAAAACTTTCTTTACTGTTCTGTGGTCGCGGCCCATATGTCCGTATGCTGCGGTTTCCTCGTAAATTGGATTTCTGAGCTTCAGTCTTTCTTCAATGGCAGCAGGCCTCAGATCAAACAGTTTGGCTACCTTATCGGCAATTTCAGAATCGGTTATTTTCACCTTTGAACTGCCATAGGTATTTACATAAATATTGATGGGCTGGGCCACACCAATGGCGTATGAAAGCTGCACCAGTGCCTCATTTGCCACTCCGGATGCAACAAGATTTTTAGCAATATGACGTGCTGCATAAGCTGCAGAGCGGTCAACTTTTGAGGGATCTTTTCCTGAGAATGCTCCACCGCCATGGGCACCTTTTCCACCGTATGTGTCAACGATGATTTTTCTTCCGGTTAAACCGGTATCACCGTGCGGACCACCAATCACAAATTTTCCTGTGGGGTTAACATGAAGGGTGAAATTTCCGTCGAAAAGTTTCTGAACTCTTTCGGGGAATTTTTTAATGGTTGCGGGAATCAGGATGGTCCTGACATCTTCCTTGATTTTAGCAAGCATGCGTTCGTCGTTGTTGTCGAATTCATCATGCTGTGTTGATACAACAATGGTATGGACTCTTTCGGGAGTGCCGTCCTGAGCATACTGGATGGTTACCTGTGATTTGGCATCCGGACGAAGATACGTCATTGTTTTGCCCTCGCGGCGGATGTTTGCAAGTTCCATCAGCAACATATGTGAAAGAACGAGAGCCAAAGGCATATAATCATCGGTTTCGCGGCTGGCGTATCCAAACATCATACCCTGATCGCCGGCACCCTGATCCATCTTGTTTTCACGATCAACACCACGGTTGATATCCTGCGACTGTTCGTGGATTGCAGTAAGCACGCCACATGAGTTGCCATCAAACATATATTCGCTTTTGGTATATCCAATGCGGTTGATTACCCTGCGTGCCACTTCCTGCACGTCAACATAGGTTTTTGACTTAACTTCGCCGGCAAGAATAACCTGACCGGTAGTTACCAAAGTTTCACAAGCTACTTTTGAATCGGGATCGAAAGCCAGAAATTCGTCAAGCAATGCGTCAGAAATCTGATCTGCTACTTTGTCGGGATGTCCTTCTGATACGGACTCTGATGTAAATAAATATGACATAATACTAAAATTTTGTTTTAAATTTATTACCGGGGAAAAATATCAGATTGACTGCAGTATTGTTTTTAGCATTTTTTATCGTGGTTGCAATCAATCCAAATCTTTCCACAAAATTATCGCTGCAAAATTACAGTTTTATTTTGAATAGTTCCAAATGAATTCGAAATAATTATTTTTCCTCATGGGATCAGGCTGTCTCAAATTAATTTCCCCAACGATTTTCAAGTGCTTTTACCCTTGATCCCTAAAGGGAAGCACTTGAAAATCAGCCACCCTTTAGGGATGGGGTAAATCGGATTTTCAAGAATTGGTTTCAAAAAGCCATTTTGAGACAACCTCATCTATTCCTCCTTTCATAACCACGGTCTTAAGCAAGTAGTTATTGTGCCCAATTAAAACAAAGACTTTTCGATCTGATTAACAAATCCCACTGATAAAGCCCTTTTACCCACCGAAACAATCTACTCACCCATTTTCGCTTTTTTTAGGGCAATCCGCAAAATACCTTTGATTAAAAACATAAAAGGAAATATCATGAAAACGTTAAAAAAATTCTGGCCTGCTTATCTTCCCCTCTTATTTATTGTGCTGACCTTCTGCAGCAATTCGGGAACCACAGATCGTGATGCATCGGCCAACAAACCTTCTCCGGCACCCATACCGGCAGTAAACTACCCCGATTCACTGGTAATGATAGCAGATGATTCGCACGACAACCTGCAAGTCTTTTTATTCGCAAGCAGTAAAGATATTCCGCACCGCGATTACATAACCCTGAGCGAAGCACTTGAGAAAAATTATGCTGTGGTAAACGAAACAGGCTCGGTAAATGAGTTGTCTATTAAAAACACCAGCAATCATTATATATTTATACATGCCGGAGATATTGTAAAGGGAGGCAGACAAGACCGCACCCTGAGTTTTGATGTCATCATCCCGCCAAAAGCAGATAATATTCCGCTTATCAGTTTCTGCGTTGAGCATGGCAGGTGGACACAAAGGGGGACTGAGGCCGTTGGGAATTTTTCGGCAAACACCAGTATTATATCCTCGCGCGACTTAAAAGTTGCCTCAAAAATGAATGCTGACCAGTCGCAGGTATGGAACAAAGTAAGTGAACAGCAGGTACAGTTGAATGAAAAAATCACCGCCATCAAAGGACAATCGGTGAATGTTACAGAAAATGCATCTGCCTCAAGTCTGCAATTAACCCTCGAAAACAAAGACCTCGAAGACATCAGAAAAAAATACAAGGACAAATTGTTTTCAATGCTTGAAAAAAACAATACCGCCATCGGTTATGCCTATGCCATTAACGGGGAGGTTTACGGAATGGATATTTACAGCAGCAAAAAACTCTTTTCAGATCTTTGGAACAAATTGCTTGATGCCATTATTGTTGAGGCGGTTAGTAAAGTTGAAAAAGACAAGACCTTTGAGAAAACTACTGAAAACCAAATTTTATCTATGATGGAAAAAGCTGCAAAGGGAGAAAAAACATCCCGTGAAGTGAACAAATCAACCACCCTGATCATTAACTCGGTAACCGATGCAGCACTGTTTACCACCATTGACAATGACTTAAACAACTGGGTTCATAAAAATTATATTTCCATTGACACCACCCAGATTAACAATCCCGGCAAACAGATTTACTACAACAACCAGATCAACAGGCGTAACCTTAACAATAACGACATTCAGCAGATCATTATTGATTAGCATATAACCCCGGCCTGAGAACCGGGGTTATTCTTTAACATTCATCCTGTACCAGGTTTCTTCTGATTCAGATTTTATTTCGGAAGCCACCTTTTTGGCTACTTTTTCCTGAGCATTGGAAAGGGCTTTTGAAACAAAAGAATGTTCAATGGATTCATCTTCGCCCATGCCCAGGGTGTGCATCAACCCGATAATCCTTTCTGAGCCAAAAAGCTGCATGATCGGATCTTCAAGAGAAAGGTAATATAACAATGACGGCTCATTCATCAGTCCAACAAGATTCTGCATTATGGCCACATCCCTTTCGGGGAGCGGAAAATGTTCGGTAAAAACCACAGCAGGGCTTACCGCTTCCCTCAAATTACCGCTGGTATTTTCGGCAAGCAGATTGCTGTGCATAACGCAAACTCTGAGATCACCGGAGTAATCAGACAAGTAATTCAGTCTTTTATAAGATATTCCGGAAATTTTCATTGCCTGTTCAACAATATCCAGGGTATCACCAAAAGAGGAAACCACAAAAACCTTTCGTTTTTCCGATTCATTCTTTATGAATTCGAACATCTTTTTGATCTTGATTTCACGTTTCATCCAGATCACATCTGAATAATCTGGTTTCTTTGGTTTTTTGCTGAAGAGTCCCATAACTTTTTTTATCAAAAATAAACTTTTTTATTAAAACCGGATAATACCCTTGATTTTATTTGCCGAACATACTTTCAATTAGCGTTTTAAATCGCCATTCGCGTTTATCAACACCCCGCTGTTTATATTTTGAAATGATTTTTGAAAATAAAAACATCTTCATTTTCTACCTTCGTGAAGATTAGATTTCTAATTGACTAAAAACTAAAACATGCCATACCGCCGATTACCAAATACTGACAGTGCAAGGCTCAGAGCTCTGAAAACCGCATTCCAGCAAAGTGATGGTTTATCTCCTTACCAGCTCCCTTTCAGTCAGCCCACCTACAGTAAGCTCAGAACTTTTTGCCCCGACTTTGACCAGGCCATCATTAATTTAAAGGCTTGTCACCAGAATCAGGTTTCAAAAAGCAAAAATTATCAGGAGGTATATAAAAAGGCAAAGTTATATTTGTCACATTTCATTCAGGTGATGAATTTTGCAATTGTGCGCGGCGAACTTCCTCCCATTACACGTACCTTTTACGAGATGGATGAAGATGAAAAGCGGATTCCCAACCTATATACCGAAAAAGATGTGCTTGAGTGGGGCGAAAAGCTTATTAAGGGTGAAATCACCAGGATTTCAAAGGGCCGCAATCCCATTACAAATCCAACAATTGCGGTGGTAAAAGTACGTTACGAACAATTCATTGCTGCTTACCGTTCACAGAAATCATTGCAAATAACTACCCAGCGTGCCAACGAAAGAATCATCAGCATGCGCAGTGAAGCCGACAGTATAATTCTGGCCTTATGGAACGAAATTGAAAACCACTATAAAGATATCCCTGCCGAAGAAATGCGCGAAAAAGCAAAGGTTTTTGGAGTCATATATTACGACAGGCTCAACGACCGTGAAGAAATTGCCAGAGAAGAATCGGTTATCGAAGAAATATTCGAACCATCTGAACTGGTTTCACAGAGACAGGCAGTTATTGACAGTTACTCGAAAGAAGAAAAAGAGGAAGATTTGGTTCCCGAATCAAAGGACCTTCAGTACTCGCTTTTCTTTGACGAAAATTAGTCGAAGCAATACCAGGGTTATACCTGCAGAAACCAATCCGACTATTACCAATTCTCCGTTTAATTCGGGCTTTTCCAGATCGCTTGTAATATATCCGTTATGGGTAAGGTAAAACACGAACACCCCCAAGGCATTGTTTACAAAATGGGCGATTATCGGCAACCAGATTGACCTGCTCCATAAATACATGTATCCAAGCACCAATCCCATAAAAAATCGCGGCAGAAAAGTAAAAAACTGCATGTGGAAAGCGCTGAAAATAATTGCAGTTAAGATGACTGCCACATGAGGATTTTTAAACCATTCACTAAACAGTTTCTGAATTATTCCCCTGAAAAACAATTCCTCGCCCAAGGCAGGCAAAACAGCAATCATAAAAATATTAAAAAGAAGTGCTTTTATTGAAGTAACATAAACAAACACCTCGGTAGTACGGGCAACCGATTCTTCAGATCTGCGAAGTGAATCCTCAAAACCGCTCATGCTTTCGGGCAATTGCATCCTTAAATTCAGTTCAGATGTTAATCCGTTAAAATACTGCATCATGATCATTGCCAGAGAACCTAAAATAACTGAAAATGCCAGCAGTTTGCCGTTTAGTTTTAAATATTCCCGGGTATTGCTGCCATAAAGCCAAGCCAGAATGATGGCCGGAATAATGAACATACAGATGCTTTGCAAAATCTGCTGAATCCTCAATGCGTTGATCATCGAAATATCACCGGGTTTAAGAGTTCCCGCTCCTTCCTTTAACATATCAACGTCCAAAAAGGCTTTTATGATTATTGACCCTGCTGCAAAAGCAAAAATGGCAGTAATAAAAGCAAAACTGATTCCGAATATTATTTTAACCCCCGGATGTGCCGAAGAAAATGCTTTTCTGATAAAACTCATTTGTTCTCTTGATTAAAATTGATCTGTGGACAACATCACCAAAGTACATGCCACAACGCAGTTGATGCCTTTTCTTTCAAGAATTTTCATAAATTCCATATTCTCGGTTCCCGGATTAAAAATTACCCTTTGCGGCTTTACATCATCGGCTATATATGAATAGTACTCTTTTTGGTTTGCCGGAGAAAGATACAAGGTTACGGTATCAATATTTTCAATGATTGGCTTACCGGTCAGAATTTCTATCTTTCCAATTAATCCATGGCGCGCACCCAATGCAACAACACCATAACCATGATCCTGCAAACTTTTTACAGCCATATTTGAATATCTGTCGGGCTTTTCACTTGCCCCAATGACCAATGTTTTCTGATTCATAAATAATTGTTTTAGTAACCGTTTACCGGCCTGATTATTCAATGCAAAGATAATGGGATTTTATTAAAAAACTTTTGCTACTTTTAGCGTCAAATTTTAAACTGGATATCATGAACCGCATTTCATTTAAAAAAGCAGTACCTCATGTAGTTGCAATTGTGATTTTTTTGGCAATCAGCCTGGTTTATTTTTCTCCTCAAACAAAGGGACTTACCCTGAGGGCTGGTGACTATACCAATTATGTAGGAATGAGTCAGGAAATCAGAAATTTCAGGGATGTAGCCGGCGAAGATCCCCTCTGGACAAATTCCATGTTCTGTGGTATGCCTGCATATCAGATTGATGTGGAAAACAAAACCAATTATATCCGCAGTGCTGAAAATATCATTCTTGACGTTGTAAAAAGTCCGGCCGGACTACTTTTCATTGCCATGTTAAGTTTTTATATAATGCTTATTCTTTTTGGAATTTCTCCCTGGATCAGCATACTTGGCTCGGTAGCATATGGACTGTCAACCATTAATATTCTTTATCTCGGAGCCGGTCATTACACCAGGGTGCATGCAATTGCCCTGATGCCCGCTGTTATCGGGGGTGTTTTTTATACTTATCGCAAAAACATGATTATTGGGGCTGTTTTAACTGCTCTGTTTGTTTGTCTTGAAATTTCAGCCAACCATATTCAGGAAACTTATTATCTGTTGTTTTTGATTGCGGGTATTATTGGCTTTGAATTTTTCAGGCATATCCGTGAAAAAATGATGAAGAAATTTTTTATCGCATCAGGATTGTTGGTGGCAGCCGGAATAATAGGTGTTTTACCCACCATGTCAAATCTGATGACCACCAATGAGTATGGAAAATATACCACACGCAGTCAAACCGAATTAACAATTATTCAGGAAGTAAGACAGGAAGAGCAAACCACCTCAGGATTGGAGCGATGGTATATTACCGAATACAATTTTGGAGTCGGGGAGTTATGGTCATTGGTGATCCCAAATGTTAAGGGAGGAGAATCCTCAACCATTTTCTCCAAATTGGTCAGCGATCCGAAAAACCAAAAAGAAATACAGGATTTTACATCCAGATTTGACCCGAAAATTGCCGGACCAATAGCTTATTCTTCGAACTATTGGGGAGAGCAAACCTTTACCGGGGGCGCATTTTATTTTGGCGCAGTCATTTTCATGTTATTTATTTTAGGAATGATTTTCATCAAAGACCAGATAAAATGGGTGTTTCTGGGAGTGGTGGTACTTTCACTTTCGTTGGCAATTCATTCAGGAGCCATGATTGACTTTTTCATTTCATATTTTCCCCTGTTCAATAAATTCCGCGACAGTAAACTAATACTTGTACTTGTTCAGATGATCTTTTCTTTGGTTGGGATAATGTTTCTCCATGAGCTTTTTACCCGACAAATCGAAAGGAAAAAAGTACTTATTGCATCCGGAATAATTACCGGTGTTTTTATACTTTTCTATCTCATGCCGGGTACTTTTTTCAATTTTTTCAGTTCCCAGGAAAAAGCCGCACTCAATGATCCACAGGCATTTTTTAAAACTCAGCCCATGGCAAAACAGGGTTTTGATTACATCAAGGAATTTCAGGGAATCGACCAGCCTGAAACTTTTGAAATGTATAAATCAGAACTTGAAGGAGCCCGCATAGATATTTTTTCCAAAGACCTTCTGAGAACCATTTTATTTTTATTGCTCACCGGCGCATTGATTTTCGCCTATATGAAATTGAAATTCAAACAGCAATATTTAATAATTGGTCTGGGCCTGCTCCTGCTCATTGATCTATGGACCATCAACAAAAGGTATCTGAACAATGAAAAAGACAAAGCAAAATATCTGGCATGGCAGGAGCCTTATGAAAAATACCATCCATTTGCTCCCACAAAAGCCGATATAGAAATATTTAAACTGGAGGCCAAAGCAAATCCACAGCTTGAGGAAAAAATTCAGGCGGCAACAGCCGAACATTTTAAAAACAATAAAATTGACGGCAAAAACAAAGCGAAGGAGCAGGAAAAAATTGCTTTCAGAGAGCTTGCCTTCAGCACGAATTATCGCGTGTACACACTTGAAAGTGCTTTTACAAATCCGCAGGTTTCATACTACCATAAATCTTTGGGAGGATATCACGGCGCAAAACTTGGAAAATATCAGGAGCTGATTGACTTTAAAATCACACCCGAAGATCGCCTGTTCCGATCGGTAATGCCCACCATCAAAAGTGACAGTGCCTTTTTTGAGTTCCTTGGCACACAGCTTCCGGTACTGAATATGCTCAACACAAAGTATATCATTGTGAGCAGGGATGCTGCCCCGCTGGTAAATCCATTTGCCAACGGAAACGCCTGGGCAGTAGAAGATATAAAGGTTGTCAAAACAGCCGATGAAGAAATGGCTTCCCTGATCAGTCCTGAAAAACCCGGCGAAGTGGTTGAACTTTACAAATTGAAAAATGAAAAGGAAACCGAGTTAATCAGGCTTAAGAAAGAAAATGCCAAACCGACTAAGGAAATGCTGAAATTATTTGAAGAAATCACAGGACTTCGCGACAAAATAAACGGTTTAAATTCCTTTGATTCCAAAAATACAGCCATCATCAATGAAAAATACGCCTCACTTATCGAGGGAAAGAAATTTGTTAAAGACAGTGCAACAATAATCAAAATGACAGAATACAAGCCCAATCACCTGACCTTTGATTACTCCGCTAAAACAGAGCAGTTTGTTGTATTTTCTGAAATTTTCTATGATAAAGGATGGAATGTATATATCAATGGTGAGCAGGCAGATTATTGCAGGGTAAACTACGTGCTTAGGGGAATGGTTGTTCCTGCAGGAAAATATACCATCGAATGGAAATTTGAACCTTCCTCCTATTACACCGGCAAAACCATTTCAATGTTAGGTTCAATTCTGCTGATTTTAATTTTACTCGGTGCACTTGGCCTGCAAATAAAAAAAAGTATGGCCGTTAAGCCCCGTGAAAAAGAATAAATAAAAACTTGGGCGAGATAAAAAAACAATCCATCAGGGGCACCTTATATTCGTATATTGGTGCTTTTCTGGGATTCCTGATTACCGGATTTATGCTTCCGCAGATTCTGACTGCGGAAGAAAACGGACTCAGGGGGTTGCTCATGGCCGTTTCGGTAATTATGGCGCATGTGGCTAACATCGGATTGGCCAATGTTATTACCATGTTTTTTCCCTATTTCAGAAATCCTGAAAAAAAGCACAACGGATTTCTGATACTTATCCTCAAATATTCCTCGGCAGGTTTTATTTTCTCCATGATAGTTTATTTTGTGCTGAGGCCATGGCTCATAAGCAGCAACCTGGAAGATTCTGCACTCTTCGCCGACTATATTGATGTCCTGATTCCTCTTACCTTCATACTTCAGCTTTTCAATATTCTTGATGCGTATATAAAAGTTTTGTACAACGCAACAATCGGGATATCCCTGAAAGAAATCTGGCAAAGAATTTACATGATTATCGGCATTGCCCTTTACTATTATGGGTATATTGATTTTAACGGGTTTATCATTGCTTTTATCTTATCCAACTTCCTGCCATTATTAATGCTTATAGTCAAGCTGATGATATCGGGCAACCTATCACTCACTGCCTCACCCGGATTTGCAGATGCAGCAATGCGAAAAAAAATGTTCAGCGTAGGAATTTACGCACTTATTACCACACTTGGCTCATCGCTTATCCTTTATATAGATCAGCTTATGGTTAATGCAATGATTGATATCAGGGCAGCCGGAATCTATATCATTACTTATTTTTTCGGAAGCATTGTGATTATTCCCTCACGGTCGGTTATCAAAATATCTTCCATAATGCTTGCTGATGCCTGGAAAGATCAGGATCTTGAAACAGTTTACAAAATTTATTATAAAAGTGTGATCAACCAATTGCTGATCGGATCTTTTATTTTTATTGGAATATGGAGCAATATTGACAATATCATGGATTTCATTTTGCCCGCCAAATATGCCGAAGGAAGGTATGTAATATTTTTTATTGGTATAGGATTTATGTTCGAAATGGCCAGTGGCGTTTCCTCTGCTTTGCTTGCCACTTCAAAATATTACAAAGCCACTACAACATTGCAGATTTTTCTGATCGGCATTGTAGTATTGCTTAATTATTTGCTGATACCCGTTTACGGAATCATCGGTGCAGCAATTTCAACTGTGCTTTCCAAATTTCTTTATAACTTCATCAGGTTTGTTTACCTTAACCGGACGTTTAAAATGCAGCCCTATAATTACCGATCCCTGCTTATTATTTTAATTGCAGTGATTAGTTGGTTTGTGGCCTGGATTCTGCCTTTTGCCGGCAACCATTTTCTGGATATGTTCCTGAGAACTTCAGTCATGACAATCTGTTTCGGCACCCTTGCCATTTCCCTGAAAGTTTCTGAAGAAGTTAACATTATCTACCATAAGGTGATAATTCTGGTTAAACAAAAAGTCTTGAAAAACAAATGAGAAAACTAAAAAATAAAATTCTGCAATACCTTATCAGGCAGGCAAAAAAAAGCAAATTAGTTCAGTCTGCTTTTGAGGCCCCAATTTCAGAATCATCTTTTACAAAAAAAGGATCCTTTGTCGATTCAAAGGGGAACAGCCATATCCTGTACAATGAATTAAGAAACATTGTGAAACCAGGAGCTTCATCTGTGGCCGAAGCCATGAAAAAGGAAAAAGTGTATACCGATGACGAAATATCCAAAATGGCCCGCAACAGCAGTCTGCTTACCGACCGTTTATTGTCGTTTACCCGTGCATTTGGGGTAAATATTTCAAAATCGGAAATCCTTGAAATTGGTTGCCATTCAGGAGTTGTTTCTTACGCTCTGGCGGATATGGGGGCCACCGTGACCGGAACCGAATTTTCGGGTTACAAGGTTGAATCAACTAGAATGACAGAGGTAACGCAAACAACACTTAACAAAGCCGACGAGTCTCTGCAGATACTCCGGAAAAGGGTAGCCGGGCATTTTAAAAATGCTGACAATGTGAAATTTGTGGATGATGACATCTGCAATTCGGTATTGCCAACCGGAGCATTTGATATAGTTGTAAGCTGGGATGTGCTTGAACATCTGGCAGAGCCGGCAAATGCTTTTGAGAATATCAGCCGGATTCTTAAAAAAGGAGGCATTTCGGTAAATGAATACAACCCGTTTTTCAGTCTGAACGGCGGCCACAGCCTTTGTACCCTTGATTTTTTCTGGGGGCATGTCAGACTTGGTGAAAAAGATTTTCTGAAATATCTTGAGCAGGAAAGAAAAACGGAGTATGATCAGGCAAAATCATTTTACCTGAAAGGACTTAACAGAATGTCTATTGAGAAAATGAAAAAATATGCTGAAAAAGCCGGATTGAAATTATTGGCCTGCTATCAGTTTACACGCGAACAGCATATCAGAATGTTAACCGGTGATATCCTGGATCAATGCAAACAAAACTATCCTGAAATTACTCCGGTTGACCTAACAACACCTAAAGTAATTGTTGTATTTCAGAAACAATAATCTTTATACCATGATTTTGTATAAAGATTAAACTTACTAATTTTGTAAAAAACAATTAATGCCCTGGATTAATTCCATAGTTTCCTGGTTAAACACCAAACGTCTTCATCAGATTGACCTCTCGATGAAATATCCCTTTGATGTTCAGCGTGAAACCTTTTTTAAGCTGATAGAAAAGGCCGAAGACACCGAATGGGGGAAAAAATACGGCTACAGGTCGATTAAATCATTTGAAGACTTCCAGAAACGTGTCCCGGTTCAGGACTACGAAGACATAAAAAAATTCATCATCAGGTTGCGTCAGGGTGAAAAAAACCTGCTGTGGCCCGGCACCATCAAGTGGTTTGCCAAATCATCGGGAACAACCGGAGATAAAAGCAAGTTTATCCCTGTAAGTACCGATGCCCTGGAAGATTGCCACTTTAGGGGCGGCCGCGATGTGCTCGCTTTCTACACCAACAGGTTTCCCGAAACCAAAATTTTTATGGGCAAGGGGCTTACCCTGGGCGGGAGCCATCAAATCAATAATTTCAGCAACGAATCGTACTACGGCGATTTGTCGGCCATCCTGATTCAGAATCTGCCTTTTTGGGTTGAGTTTATCAGAACCCCAAAAACCTCAGTGGCACTGATGGATAAATGGGAAGAAAAAATTGAAAAAGTTGCCGAGGAAACCATCAGGGAAAATGTTACAAGCATTGCCGGCGTTCCATCCTGGACCTTAGTACTGTTAAAACACATCCTTGAAAAAACCGGCAAAAAAAACCTGTTGGAAATATGGCCCGAACTGGAGTTGTTTAACCATGGAGGAGTAAGTTTTACCCCTTACCGGGAACAGTTTAAAAAGCTGATTCCGTCAGATAAAATGAATTATCTGGAAACTTATAATGCATCCGAAGGTTTTTTTGCATTGCAGAATGACCTGAATGACGAGGGACTTCTTTTGATGCTGGACTATGGCATTTTTTACGAATTTATGCCACTTGAGGAACTTGGGAAGAAAAATCCAAAAGTTGTAACCATTGAAGATATAGAGCTTGAAAAAAATTACGCCATAATAATTACAACCAATGCAGGCTTGTGGCGTTATATGATAGGTGACACCGTAAAATTTACCTCAAAAAATCCATATAAAATAAAAATCACCGGGCGCACCAAACATTTCATGAATGCCTTTGGAGAAGAAGTGATCATTGACAATGCAGAAAGAGCCATTGAAATTGCCTGCGAAAAAACAGGGGCGATTATCAACGAATACACAGCAGCACCGGTTTATATGGGTGAAAACCGCAAGGGTACCCACGAGTGGCTGTTCGAATTTGAAAAGGAGCCACAGGATCTTGATTATTTTCTCACATTGCTTGATAATGCACTGCAGTCGGTAAACTCAGATTACGAAGCAAAACGATACAAGGATATTACGCTGGTCAAACCCCTGATTCATTCCATGCCCAAAGACACATTCTTTAACTGGCTTAAGGATCGTGGAAAGCTTGGAGGTCAAAATAAAATACCCCGGCTTTCAAACGACAGGAAATATGTTGATGAACTGTTATTGAAAACCAGATAGTTGCAATTTGTCATTTTTGGTAATTCACGCTTCAGAACCTTACAGAACACTGAAAAAATCAGTATTATACAACATAACAAAAACCTTGTGTTTTATTTACAATTTATCTATTTTTGATACATATAAGTTTCGAATTGTTATTTAACGCTTAAAATTTGTTACAAAATGGAAAATATTGACTGGAAAAGCCTCCCTTTTGGCTACATGAAAACAGATTATAACGTTCGCTGTTATTATCGCAACGGAAAATGGGGTTCTCTTGAAGTTTCATCATCAGAGCATGTTGATTTGCATATTGCTGCCACGGCCCTTCATTACGGTCAGGAAGCATTCGAAGGCATGAAAGCTTTCAGGGGAAAAGACGGAAAAATCCGTTTGTTCCGTTGGGAAGAAAACAGCAAAAGGATGCAGTCATCTGCACGCGGTTTGCTTATGGCTGAAGTTCCAAATGAAATATTCAAAGAAGCCATTGTAAAAGCGATTAAATTAAACGAGAGATTTGTTCCGCCATACGGATCAGGAGCATCATTATATCTTCGTCCGCTCCTCATAGGCTCAGGACCTCAGGTAGGTGTTAAGCCCGCCACCGAATACCTTTTCATGGTATTTGTTACTCCGGTTGGCCCATACTTCAAAGAAGGATTTAAGCCTGTTAAAATGATGGTAAGCCGTGCTTACGACCGTGCTGCGCCACTGGGAACAGGCAGTATCAAAGCAGGCGGTAACTATGCAGCCGGATTAAGAGCTATGCACAAAGCCCACGACGGTGGTTTTGCCTCGGTTTTGTTCCTTGATGCCAAAGAAAAGAAATTCATTGACGAATGTGGTCCGGCCAATTTCTTCGGAATAAAAAACAACACCTACATCACACCAAAATCCGACTCCATTCTTCCGTCCATCACAAACATGTCTCTGTTGGTAATTGCCGAAGATCTTGGAATGAAAGTGGAAAGAAGGCCAATTCCGGTTGAAGAACTGGCCACTTTCGAAGAAGCCGGAGCATGCGGAACCGCCGCGGTTATCAGTCCGATCGGAGCCATCCACGACGATGATACCGGAGAAATTTTCCAGTATTCAAAAGACGGCAACCCCGGACCATGGAGCGTTAAACTATACGAAAGACTGCAGTCAATCCAAACAGGCGATTCGCCCGACAAGTTTGGATGGAATGCTTTTGTTGAGTAAATACTAACCTGATTTATATATAAAAAAGCGCTGCCTACGGGTGGCGTTTTTTATTATGCTCCTTATTGGCCTTGGAGACCGAAATGCCCTTTGCCGGAGAGTCAGAGTGCGACTGAAGTCGCACCCTGACTAAAAAAGCCAACCCACTCTTTTCCCTATAAACACCAACCCGCAATTTCAACCTTTGGTTTTTGGCTGGGTTGGTTTTTTTTGTAATATTGTAGGTGGAATAATCCTAATGAAAACAATTGGAAATTAACAGAAAGTAAAATACAAAAAACTTAAAATGGAAACCAATCGGTCGTTATTTATTTTATTTAAAACAGAGGACGAAAAAATTTCGGTGGATGTTCGTTTTGAGGATGATTCCGTATGGCTTACACAAGAACAAATGGCATTGCTTTTTGGCAAGGCTCGTACAACCATTACCGAGCACATACAAAACATTTTTAAAGAAAATGAATTAATCGAAGAAGTGGCATGTCGGAGTTTCCGACTAACCACTCAACATGGCGCCATTGAAGGGAAAACGCAAAAAATTGCGGTAAAGCATTACAACCTGGATGTAATAATTTCAGTAGGTTACCGAGTAAAATCCCTGCGAGGCACACAGTTTCGCCAATGGGCAACCAAACGACTTAACGAGTATATTCGAAAAGAAGCGAAGCAGAAAAAAACTATTTGGAGAGTTTGAAAGTGTTAGAGAAAAAAACTAACCAAAAAAAGTAAAGTTAATCAGATAATATGAGAGCATCAATTTTAACAATTATTTTTTTGCTATCAGGAGTTTTTGCTAATGCTCAATTAACAAAAGAAGACACGTTAAAAATAATTGGAAATGGCCATGATCCAGAAAAAGTTTCAATTATTGATCCGGGAATTTATCATCCAGTATTTTTTAAATTAGCTTATTCAAAAAACATTTGTAATAATCTCGAATTGGGTTTAATGTATAACTGGACAGACATAAGAGAGAAATATGTCAATTCGGGGTTAAATATTGGGACTGAAATAAGCTTTATAAATGGAAAAATAAATGTTGTCCCAAAAGTGAGCATTGAATTATACCCTTTATTAATAGCTAATCGATATAATTTTCTTTTATATAGTGAAAATGGGAAAAGCTCTTTAAAATTTCGTCCAGAATTTGGTTTTGGAATTAAAGGATATATTTATATCATGTACGGTTACAATATTCCTTTTACTAATAAAGAAGTATTGCCAGTCCATCATAATTTAACTATGGGCATAAATTTTCCTGTTATCAAAAAAAAATATAAGAGTTATATCTACACTTATGGAGGGGAAACTATTCTTGAATATCCCTACAAACTTCCCAAAGGTTATGATAACCCAAATAGTCAAATCAGAAAAAAACTTTTTTATGATTTAATAGAAATAAACGATAAATATGTCCAACCAGGATATAAATACTTTGAAAAAGATGGTAATCACTCTATAAGTTTTCATAATAAACTTTGCATTGGCAATATTAAAAAGTGTTATTTATGGCTTGAGACGCATGAAAGTACGGTGAAAAATTTTAGAATTAAAACAACAAGTTTAAAATGGACCAAAGTTTTATTTGAAGAATCATTTAAAACATATGGTATGACAGCGGATGAAAAAAAAGAATTAGATGATCAAGTAATTTATATTTGGAATAAAGAAAGTGCCGACGGCCATAAAATTTCTTATACACTTTCAATTTCTAATAATGGAGAAAAAGGAATCTTAAATGGCAAGACTCTATAAATTACTACCGCCAATCAATCAGCCACCTCCGCCTGCCGCAAAACAAGTCTCTCCCTCTGCGCATACAATTCAAGGAATAGTCAGGGCGCGACTTGGAGTCGCTCTCAGACTAAAAAAACGATCAATTGAAAAATTCAGGACACCTCTGTCAGATTGTGCAAGGGCAAAGCCATGGAATTGTAACCGCATGGGGTGAATTAAAATGCAATCCTATGCGTAAAAAAGAAATTATATTCGAAATAAAAAATGTTTTTATTTGTAATTGCCGCGCCAAGGAAAGTTCACCAACACTTTCCAGTTAAGCTGACGGGTAGCGTTCCCGGCAGGAGATTTTTTCTTCTGTTAGCAATGAATCAACTATTATTTTTCAATTCGATCAATTACTTGGTCAAATCCCGATTTTATATGAATATCCCGCTGAGGAAAGGGAATCTCGACATTGTGTTCCTTAAACTTTGCAAATATTTCATAATACAATTCGCTCCTTAAAATCTTAGGACGATCGATGTATTCTGAAGTCCACACCAAAAGGTTAAAATTAAGGCTGCTGTCGCCATAAGATTCAAAAAGAACATAAGGTTTAGGCGAACTTAGAACACCTGAATTGTCTTTAGCAACTTCCTGCAGAAGTCTTCTGATTTTTTCGGGATCCTCGTTGTACGAGACCCCAACAGGGAAATTCAACCGAACCTCCTTATTATTGTGACTCCAGTTAATAACCCTTGAATTAATAAAATCGGAATTGGGAACAATGACGGCAATATTGTCGTTGGTAATAATGGTAGTTGCCCGTGCCGAAATTTCAACGATATTTCCGGCAAGGTCGTCTATTTCAATACGGTCGCCAACCTTTATTGGCCTTTCGAACAAAATGATTATTCCACTGATAAAATTATTGGTGATATTTTGCAAGCCAAAACCGATTCCAACTCCGAGAGCTCCAACCAATAAACCCAATGCACTCAAATCAATACCGGTGGTCTGGAATATGATTACTAAACCTACAATAATCAACAAATAGCGCACAATGTTTGCAATGGACTTACTGACACCGATATCAAGATCATATCGCGGAAAAACTTTTTTTACTAAAATCTTCCTGATTTTTGAGGATAAATAAAATAACAGGAAAATTGAAAATACCAGTAAAAGAAATGTTTTAGTTGTGAATGGACTATCACCAAAATTGAACAATTCAAAATTCCAGATGGTTTTTAACCAACTCAGAAGTTCTTCAACATTATTCATGCTTAAAAAATTTAACTGCAAATTACTAAATACTTTCAAACTATATGCAGATTAGATGTAAAAGGTTGAAAAAGATTTAATTTATGCTATTAATAAAATTAGGAAACATGAAACATTCACAACAATACACTTTTGACAAACAGGCAGATCTTTGGCGCAAATTTGTAACTTTTTACAGAATGAAGGTTTTTCTGATATACCACTTTCAATAATTTCAAGACGTTAATGGTGTAATTACACACGACCTAGTCGTATGGCTGTGTCCTCTTTAGCCACGCATTGCCCTCTTCCAATAGGTTTTGGGAACCGAAATGCACTTCACGGGGGAGTCAGGGGGGGGGCTTAAGACGCGCCCCCCCCAAAAAAAAAAACCCACCCCTTTTCCCCTAAAAACCCACCCCCCCATTCAACCCTTCGGTTTTTGTTCGGGTGGGTTCTGT